>OGGO01000006.1_pt1 | contig 258862 bp, 226 predicted proteins | sample 1571231 | NCBI WGS metagenome assembly OGGO01 (sample SAMEA2582036, study PRJEB24529) | metagenome | biome: Human gut stool | place: China | collected 2011 | reverse complement strand
CGGCAGGGCGTATTATTTTGGCAGAAGGACCGCTGAGAAGCGGCTTTTTATAGAACAGAAAGTTAGCTTTACCTAACTTACAGCACGAGGAATTGCTGGCCTGTCACCCGGTGCAGTGGGCGCATCTGGTAAAAAGCATTGCATTGTGAACGGTAAATAGAAAGAGGGTGGCGTTATGTCATTTTTTGAAAACACCCGAAAGCCCGTAGGCTTTGGCGGAAAGATCATGGTCGCAATGATGAACTTTGGACACAGCGCAATGGCAGAATGGGGGCTGAGTTTTTTACAGCCTGCCCCGGATGCCATGGTGCTGGACTGCGGCTGCGGCGGTGGAGCGAACATTAAGACGCTGTTGAAACTGTGCCCCAACGGCAAGGTGCAGGGCATCGACTACTCAGCCGTCAGCGTGGAAAAAGCGCGAAAGGTCAATGCCGGAGCCATTGCGGCAGGACGGTGTACCGTGCAACAGGCAAGTGTGGCAGAACTGCCGTTTGAAGCGGAGCAGTTTGATGTGGTGACCGCCTTTGAAACGGTCTATTTCTGGCCGGAGCTTGCGCAGAATTTCAGAGAGGTCTATCGGGTGCTGAAGCCCGGCGGAATCTTTTTCATCTGTAACGAAGCGAACGGCGAAACGACAAAAGACGATAAATGGACGCAGATCATCGATGGCATGACCATCTATACGGATACTGCACTGAAAGAGTATCTGGGAAAAGCAGGATTTTGTCAGATCCAAAGCCACAAAAATAAAAAGGGCTGGCTTTGCGTTACGGCGCAAAAGCGGTGAAGTAGTGCAACCGTAACACTTGGAACAGTGAAGAGCATGGCGTGGTTTGTCTGCCGAAAAGCAGAATAAGGAGAACAGGGAGGAACCTATGAAATACAAAATCGAGGAAAACACCGTGCAGGAGACGCTGATCCTCCCGCTGTACTCCCGGAAGCTGTGTACCGAGCTGTATCCGAACCTTTACCGGGACGAAACATCGGTTCGGCTGCTCGACCAGATCGACTACGACTTTTCAGAGGCAGAGAAAAATGCCCGCAGCCTGATGCAGCGCTTTGGTGCGCTGGAGGTCGCCATGCGGCAGAATGACCTTGCCTTTGAGGTGCGGGCGTATCTGAAAAACCACCCCTGCGCGGCAGTGGTCAATCTGGGCTGCGGGCTGGATAACACCGGCAGAGCCTGCGACAACGGCAGATGCAAAATTTACAATCTGGACTTCCCGGATGTGATTGCCTTGCGGCAGCAGCTGCTGCCCGCCGGGGAGCGGGAGCAAAACATCCCCTGCGACCTGAAAGACCCCGCATGGTTTGACCGTATCGATGCCACCGGCGGGGCGGTGTTTTTTGCCTCCGGGGTGTTCTATTACTTCCTGACGGAGCAGGTCAGGGTGCTGGTGCAGGGGATGGCGGACGCTTTCCCCGGCGGGGTACTGGTCTTTGATGCCGCCAACCGCACGGCGGTAAAGATGATCGCAAAAACATGGCTCAAGACTGCAAAGATCAAGGATGTGGGGGCATATTTCGCGGTTTCGGATGCGAAAAGTGAGCTTTCCCCATGGGACAGCCGTTTGCAAGTGTCCAGCCGGGGCTATATGCTGGGGTACAACGATTTGAAAGACCCTTCTGTCAGCGGCTTTTTCCGCTTTCTTGCAAAGATTGGAGACAACGGGATGAAAATGCAGATCGTGAAGATCGGATTTGGAGGCAGACAATGAAATATGCCGGAATGCCCTTTGGAATGTGGATGCTGTTTGCCGGTTCCTTTCAAAAGCAGCTGACCGCTTACGATTTGAGCCTTGTAGTGGTTGTTTTGCAAAATTTTTATTCTTTACTTGATAACTGCATACGATAAAACCAAAGGGAGCTCTGCCCGGACATTCGTCCGTGACAGAGCTCCCCTTTTTTAGCTTTATAGAAAAACCATAAGTCATCTGCCACGGTCAACGGAGCAAAAACCACACGCCCAGCAGGATCGCAAGGAAGATCAGGTTGGATAGGGTGAACAGCCCAAAATACTGCTTCTTCCCCTGTGGCAGCTCCCGTGCGATCTGCCGGTAGGAAATAAGACTGGCCATGGATGCGATCAAAGTGCCAAGACCACCCAGATTGGTGCCGATGATAAGGGCTTGTGTCTCTGCTGTGAACCCGGACAGCAGCAGGGCGGCGGGAACATTACTGGTGACCTGCGAAGCCAGAACCGCCACCAGAACTTCCCGGCCGGTCAGAAACTCCTGCAGCCAGCCGGAAAAGGCCGGAATGCGCCCCAGATTGCCAATGAAGATGAAAAAAGCCACAAAGGTCAGAAGCAGGGAATAGTCCACCGTCCGCAAGGTGCGTGGGTCTGCAAAAAGGGCGCAGACGAGCACAGCGGCAAAGGCAATGCCATAGGGCAGCACCCGGATCACGGACAGTAGGCAAACGGCAAACAACACCAGATACAGCAAGATGATTTTCTGATCTCCCTGAGATGCAGAGGAAGAAACAAGCTCGTCCACGGAAAGGGCGGCAGAGGCTTTTCGGCAGACCAGCGCTGCCCAAGCCAGCAGCAGGAGCAGAGAGACCAGGGTGTAGGGCAGCATAAGAAGCACAAAGCCTCCGATGCTCATGCCGCTTTTTCCGTAAAGATAGAGGTTCTGCGGGTTGCCGATGGGGGTCAGCATGCTGCCAAGGTTTGCTGCAATGGTCTGCATACAGACCACCGGGATCAGAAGGGAGCAGCGGACATCCGCTCCCAGACGGCTCAGGACCACGAACGTAAAGGGAACGAAGGTCAGCAGGGAAACATCGTTGGTGATGAACATGCTTCCGAAAAAGCACAACCCGACCAGCACCAGCGTCAGCTGAAAGGTGCTGTGGGTGCGGGACAGCAATGCCCGGCCCAGTCCATCAAAAAAGCCCTGCCGCCGCAGCCCGGCCATGACCGTCATCAGGGAAAACAGGATCGCCAGCGTGCGCAGGTCGATGTAGCCGAGATACTGCGCATCCGGCGGAACAAAGAAGGCGGAGACGACGGCCAGCACAGCGGCTGCGGTGAGGACCGTTTCCTGCTGAATGAATTGTTTGAGTTTCATAGAGACACATCCTTGTAGTTGTAAAGGCAGCCCTGCTGCGATGCCGGGCGGCCTTTTTTCGTATTTCAGAGCAACAGCTCAAACGACCCGATCATCAGCGGCATGGTCAGGATGGAAAGCAGCGTGCTCAGGACATAGATCGCGCTGGAATGAGAAGCATCCCGGTCATAGAGCTGTGCCATGGAGGTGACCGTTGCACAGGCGGGGGTAATGGCAGAAAGGTAGACCGTCATCAGGATGGACTTGCCGTCCGGGATCCAGTGGGAGGCTTGAACTGCCCAAAGCAGCAAGACAATGACCAGCGGAACACCCAGCAGACGCAGAAACACCGGCAGATAGTTGCGCGGGGTGCAGAAAACCTTTTTGAGGGGGACATCCGCAATGGCCATGCCTGCCAGCAGCATTCCCATGGGGCCGATCATATTGCCGACACTGCTCAGTGTGCTGGTGATCGGGGCAGGCAGCGAGACGTGCAGCAGGTACAGCAGCGCACCGGCTGCAATGGCGATCAGGTTGACATTGGTAAGGAGCTTGCGCCATTCCAGCCGGGCAGACCCCTGCAGGCAGGCGCTTGCATGAGTCCAGAGCAGCACCAGCTGTACAATGACAAAGGCGCAGGAGTAGACAACATATTCCTCCCCCAGCAGGGCCTGCACGACGGGGATGACCAGCGCGGCGGCATTGCTGTAAATGATATTGACCTGCTCCACGGCGTCCAGCTTGAGAGCTTTGCGGAACAGCGCATTCAGAAGCAGAAATACAACGTGCATTCCAACGGCGATGCCCATGGAATAAAGCAGCCCGGTGCGGATCTCCGGTGTATCCTTGATCTGAAAGGCGTTCAGAACGACACAGGGCATGACCAGATAGACAAAGACCACAGACAGCACCTTACTGTCCGATGCCTTCAACAAGCCGGTTTTTACAACGGCATATCCCATCAGCAGAACCAGAAATAGCTGTGCGATCTGCTGCATCAATAAAAGGCTGATTTGCATTTAGAACTCCTCTTTTGCAATTCATTTTTGCAGCACCATCCTACTCCATTGGCGGGGCATCGTCAAGAGAAAACAGAGAAAAAACATGTTTCAGAAGGATGGCATAGAGCAATTTTATGCTCAAAGCAAAAACCTATTTACACAATATGTAAGTGATAATATTATATGGACAAACCATTCACCAACGGGAAAGGAAGGGGTTACAATGCCCAGAATCTGCTCAAGAAGAACGGCATCGACTTTGAGCATTTTGCCTTTACGCCCAAGGAGGAGATCCTGATCGAGTATGGTCAGGCCATTGCGGAGGATCCCAAGCATGTGCCGGAGGAACTTTTTGAAAAGCTGAAAGCGAATTTTACGGAGGAAGAGATCGTGGTCATCACAGCCATCCATCATAATATTCGCTAAAGGCAAAGGGAGTTCTGCCCGGACATTTGTCCGCGACAGAACTCCCTTTTTGATTCGCAGAGTAAACCACAAGATGCTTGTGCATTATAGCAATTCAACTTTTTAATGCAACAGCAACAGCGTTGAATTGCATATCGCAAATATGCTGTTTAAATGTTGCACGAATTTCTTGACTTGCGATAAAAACACAAACTGCTATAAACTACTTCATTCCCCTTCTTTTTCGCTGTTTACGATAGCCTGCACCTTGGTGGGCAGACCATAGATGCTGATAAAACCGGTGGCATCGCTCTGCTTGTAGTCGCCGCCTGCGGCAAAGGTGGCGATGTCTTCACGATACAGAGAGAACGGCGACCAGACCCCTGCATTGATGAGGTTGCCCTTGTACAGTTCCAGACGCACCTTGCCGGTGACATGCTCCTGTGTGGAGGTGACAAAGGCACTCAGAGCTTTGCGCAGCGGGCTGAACCACTGGCCATCATACACCAGTTCGCCAAAGGTGATGGCCAGCTCACGCTTCTTGTGGGCGGTGAGCTTGTCCAGCGTCAGAGTTTCCAGCACTTCGTGGGCTTTGTACAGGATGGTGCCGCCGGGGGTCTCATAGACGCCGCGGCTCTTCATGCCCACAAGACGGTTCTCCACTACATCGTACAGGCCGATGCCGTTGCGGCCGCCGATCCTCATTCAGCTTTGCGATGATGGCAGCGGGCTTCAGCTTCTCGCCGTTCAGAGCCACAGGCACACCCTGTTCAAATCCCAACTCCACAAACTCGGACTTGTCCGGGGCAGTTTTGGGGCTGACGCCCAGCTTAAGGAAGCCGGCCTTGTCGTACTGCGGCTCGTTGCCCGGATCTTCCAGATCAAGACCTTCGTGGCTCAGATGCCACAGGTTCTTGTCCTTGGAGTAGTTGGTCTCCCGGCTGATCTTCAGCGGGATGTGATGAGCTTCGGCATGCCAGCACGACCTTTTTGACCTCAGACATAGGAACTGCCTCCGTTCAAACCAACTTATATACTTTTCGATTTCCCTCGTGCAATTTCATGATTGCAGGGTCCATTATACGGGCACTTGGAAAATGTGTAAAAAGTGTTCTGCATATAGCAGCAATATGAAAGCAGTATTTCACAGCGGGGCATTATGAATCTATAATAGTAGTTGGAAATAAACAGAAAGAGGGTCTTTTTGATGGCAACGATATTTTCAAGAGAAGAAAAGGCAAAGGCACTGTTCGGGGAGATCCTGAAAAATCCAGAAGCCTGCCGACGCCTGATGGATACCTTCAACGACTCGCTGGACATGGCAGACGTACTGGATGCGCCGACCATGAGTGCACAGCAGTTTGCCGCAGCGCTGTTCAATGCCTACGAGAACAAGGATCTGTCTGCCTTTCTGATGGCGATCTGCCAGCACAGTATGTTTGACCTGCTACGGAACGCTGCCCTGATCCCGTTCAAATTCAACGCCGATGGTCAGCCGAACCCGGTGATTCTGACGGATGATGCCGGCGTTCTTTTGCCGAACAACAAATTTGCCGTGAGCAGCAAAGTATACGACCGGTTCATCCGGGTGTTCCAGAAGCAGGAAAAGGTAAAAATGTATCTTGCCAGCGGCTACTGCAAGTATCACGGCTACGACGAAGGCTCGATGGATGTGGTGGAGTACCACTACAACCAGCATCTGGGACTGCTGCTGATCTACGAACTGCCGGACACCGTGAAGCAGAAGGTAACGGAAGCGGAGGCCTACTCCACCGTCTGGGATATCCAGATGAAGCTGCAGCACGCACTGCCCCGTTCCGTGGTCTACTATGGGCAGGATACGCTCAAGGACGGCGGAACCCGCTACGATGAACTTGGCGTTTTTCTGCCGCTGGAACACTTTGCCGACCGGCTGGAACGCCACATGGAAACTGCTACCAAGATCGTTTACGGAGAGTAAATGCCCTGTAAACGAACTCCTTTTATAAGTGCATCACAGCAAAACAAAACGCAGCGAACCGTTAAAAGATTCGCTGCGTTTTGCCTTATAAGGGAGAATGGAAATGCTGCACATCAGGTGCAATAACGGAAAGTCTTGTCAGTGATAATACGGGCGAAGATCAGCCCTAATGGCAGTGCCACGATGATGAGAATGGCATCTGCAAACCATGTGGCGGAGTCCATCAGAGACAGGATGCCCAGATTATAGATGGCACGGTAGAAATACAGTCCCGGTACCATGATAACGATGGACGGCACGGTGACGGAGATTCGGGGATAACCGGCGGCGCTCTTCAGGCAGGAGGCCAGCAGTCCGGACAGCAGTGCGCCCAGAAACGCTGCAACAGCGGGCGGAAAGCCCGCAAGGCTCACCAGCTCCAGCCGGAACGTGTTCGTTACCGCACCGATAAGGGCGGCGCAGACTGCCAGGTTCCGGGGACTGTTGAACATGAGCGAAAAGCCGAACACACCGCCAAAACTTGCCAGCAGCCGGAACACGATCTCTTCCGGGAGTGTCAGGCTCAGGGCAGGGAACTGCACCGGCTGCAAATGCAGCAGCAGTGCCATGATCCAAGCCGTCATGGTTGCCACCAGAATGATGAGGACGGCGTAGGCCAGACGTTCCAGCCCGGAGCGCATATCCAGCTTGGCAAGGTCGATGCCGCTGGTAATGAACGGAAAGCCCGGAATGATGAAGAGCATGGAGCAGATATACCCCGCCTCGTGCTGCGCCGATACGGCAAACAGCACCTCTGCCAGCTTCAGCAGGATGGCATACACGAGGCTTGCTGAACAGACCGACGCCGTAATGCCCAGAAACAGGGTGAAATGATGCTTTGTCAGCTTGCACCGTACAAAGTTGCCGATGCCTGCACCGCAGAAGGCACACAGCATTTCCACAATGCCGCCGCCCAGCAGAAAGGTGAAGCAGCCGCAGGCCAGTGCAGCTGCAAAGCCCAGTGCGATGGGCGAATACAAGCCGTGGATGCGCTCGATCTCATCGAGGTGGCTGTGCAGCTCTTCGCCGGTCATAAATTTTCCTTCCCGGTCGAAGTCGTTGACGAAATGCTCCAGTCGGTTCAGCCGGGAGGTATTCACGCCCGTGTTTGTCAGACAGAGTGACTGGGTATAACACTGGTCACCATCAAAGCAGGTGAACTCAATGGACAACAGGCCGATGTCCGCTGTTGTTGTGACTCCCAGCTCCCGCGAAAGGGTGTTCATGGAGCTTCGGACACGCCATGCGCCGGTGCCGCATTCCAGCAGCATCAGCCCGGTGCGTCCAATGACGGAGGCTTTTTCCACAAGCCCCGCCTCGGTAATGGGGACGCCCTTGCTGGCCGACGCATAGTCGTGCCAGTAGACTTCCATGTGATTTTTGATGATCTCACTTTGCCGTTGTCCCATACCGGAAAGCCTCCTTTGTGATATGGGAATGTTGCAGCCGTTTCAAGACTGCGGTGCTATTATAAGGGAAATTGCAGGGCGGGTAAAACGTATCTTGGATATGCCGGCAATGTTCGTTTGGTATTTCAAAGAAGAAAATACGTTGCGTTTTTGGCGGCTCTGCGGTAGGATAGAAAAAACACGCCGAAAGGAAACTGCTGTGACCCTTCAACAACTCCGCTATGTCACGGCTGTTGCCGGCACCGGCATCATCAGCCATGCAGTGCAGCAGTTCTATATTTCTCAGCCCAGCCTGACCAATGCTATCCGGGAGCTGGAACAGGAAGTGGGGCTGGCGCTTTCCAAGACGGCAAGTTCTGTGGTGAGCCGGACGCTGCTGGAATATCTGAGATCCACCCGGCAGCAAAAGGATGCACCGCAGATAAAATAAGAGCAAATAGCGGATAACGGTATAAAAGCAGCTCTCCGCGTTGCTGAATGGAGACGTGCAGTTGGAGCAGGATGGTGGTTCCTTGTTTTTCTTGTAAGGACACGGGATTCATGGTATTATAAAGATAAAGAAAAGTCTGTGCATGGCTACGAGAAAGGAGCAGCAGAGATGAAAGAAATGAATATTCCCGTTGGAGTTTCGGACTTTGAAGAAATTCGTAAGAATGGGTATTATTATATTGATAAATCGGGGCTGATCGGAGAACTGCTCAGCAGAACAGGAACGAAAGTGACGCTGATTACTCGTCCCCGACGCTTCGGTAAGACATTGGGCATGAGTATGCTGGAAAGCTTTTTTGACATCCGCAAGGATAGCAGGAAGCTGTTTGAGGGACTGGAAATCGCAAAAAATCAAGTATTGTGCGATGCGTGGATGAACCGGTATCCAACGGCCTTTGTTTCGTTCCGGCAGGTAGATGGACTGGATTTCACCGGGGCATACGATATGCTCACATGGGTTGTTTCGGAACTATATAAGAGACATTTGTATCTGCTGGACAGCGACAAGATAGATAACACCGATAAAGATATCGCTAAACAGTTAGCGCGAGGAAATGCCTCCTTGAAAGATACGAAAGGAAGCTTGATGCTGCTCACAAGGATGATGCAGCAACATTACGGAAAACCTGTGATTCTTCTTATAGACGAGTATGATGTCCCCGTAGCAAAAGCGAATAACAATGGTTACTATAATGAAATGCTGGATGTCATGAAAGGCTTGATGCAGGCACTGAAAGACAATCAGGCACTTCGTTTTGCGGTTGTTACGGGTTGCTTGAAGATTGCGAAAGAGAGTATCTTTACGGGAACCAACAATTTCGTGTCAGACACTATTACAAACTCACGCTTAAGTGAGTATTTCGGTTTTGTGCAGAGCGAGGTTGACCAGTTGCTAAAGGATGCTGACCTGACAGAGCAGGCCGAAAACATTAAGAAATGGTATGATGGCTATCATTTCGGCGATTTTGATGTTTACTGCCCATGGGACGTAATGAATTATATGCTGGAACTGCAGCGCGATCCGAAAGCAAAGCCTATCAGCTACTGGAAAAACACTAGCGACAATGCCATCATCCGTTCCTTTATCGACTATGCAGGCAGTACGATCACAAAAAAACTTGAAACGCTGATGGCTGGTGGCTGCATCGTTCAGCGTGTGGATGAAAACCTGACCTATGATTATCTGCACTCCTCGGAAGATAACCTCTGGAGTACGCTGTATCTGACAGGGTACTTGACCAAGGAGAGTGAAGAGGATTATAAAGGCGAACTTCCGGATGGTATGGTTGCGCTGATGATTCCGAATGCAGAGATCAAAGAGATCTTTGAAACGACTGTCATCAAATGGTTTGATGACAGTACGAAGAAGTGGAATCGGAATGCTTTGTTTGATGCAGTCTGGAACGGCGACTGTGAGGGTATCACCAAGGAGATGAATGCGCTGCTCCGGCGTACCATCAGCTACCATGATTATAGGGAGGACTTCTACCACGCGTTCCTTGCGGGCATCTTCACAGGTGCCGGATATATGGTGGATTCCAATAAGGAGCATGGCGAAGGCCGAAGTGATGTGGTCGTCTACGATTCCATCAATGCTCGTGTTGCGATTTTTGAAGCAAAATATACGAAGACCCTAGGAAATCTGGAGAGTGAATGCGAAACGGCTTTGCAGCAAATTGATGATAGGATGTACGCAAAAGAGTACGAGGATGACTACGATCAGATCCTTTGTTACGGCATTTCGTTCTTCAAAAAGCGTTGTATGGTAAAGAAAAAGTGAGTCACTTGCAGGCTTTCACTTGAATGCTGCATCATAAAAATCAAGACTGCGGGCTGTCCGAAGCAAAAGCTTTTGGACAGCCCGCAACTGTTTTAAGAGGAAAATACAGCTTATCCGATGAAGTGTTAGAAGTAAAATAGGGAGAAAGCCCTACAAGGCTCAAATTGGTTCACAAGGCCGATCGAAAAGCCTGTAGGGCTTATTTTTTATGCTTTTTTAAATCTGTATTTGAAAAAAGTTGTCTAGGACTTGACATCGTGCAGAGTTCATGGTCACGCATGCCGCCATATGCAGACATGGAGCCGCATATCGGCTCGGAACAGGGCGGAAAACGTCCTGTGGTGGTTCTGCAGAACAACATTGGAAACCGTCATTCGCCTACATTGATCGTAGCAACCGTGGCAACCCGGACGGAAAAGAAGAAAAAACAGCCCACCCATGTGCTGGTGGATTCTAACCCGGCGTTTAAAGAAGCGTCCATGATTCTTCTGGAACAGATTTTTACAATCGATAAATCCCGCATTGAACGTTTTATGGGCTACGCTGCCAAGACCGAGATGCTTCGCATCGATATGGCGTTGCTGGTCAGTCTGGCGTTGAACATTCTCGCCGGGAGCCGCAGCGAATAGCGGACAACCCGTGACCCGTAAGAATGAGGTGATGGCGATGTGACCGGAGGTGAGTGAGCCATGCGAAAGAGTGCTCCCATTGAAGTGGTGGTGCATTACCCCAAAACCGAGGAAGGCTGGGAAGAGCTGGGCAAGCGTGTCGCAACCGCCCACGCCAACTATGTAATCGAAAAAATCGAGCGGCTGAACTGGCCCACATGGCAGAAGCTGGAACTGTATCAGGCGGTCATTGACACCACCAAGGGCCACCTATAAGCCCAAGGAACACCAGAAACCCGGCTGGCATAAGTGGAGAAGCGCGCCCGGCGGGTGGAGTCGAAGGTGTCCACGGCTTTCATCAGGCCAATGGTGCCCAAAGAACTGCTGTATCCGGCGCCTTTGCTGCATAAAAACGATGATACGACTGATTTTCGAAAAGATTGCATGAAATTTTATCAAAGTATTATTCTTCTGTGAATTTTAGCACTCTGCACTTGACAGTGCTAAAAATATGTGCTATAACTATGCCGTGCTCAGGAGAGAGGGGCATGAGGGAGCCGCAAGGCTCCCGGGAAGACTCCGCTCCTGATGCACATCTCATAAATTTTTTACCCGACCCGAACGCCGGGATTGGAGGAATGATTTATGTTTATGCCGACTATTTTCCATGAAAACCTGTTCGATGATTTCTTTGACCCGTTCTGGAACGATGGTGCGCTGGAGCGTGCGATGAACCGTGAAGAGCGTGAGACCTTCGGCAAGCGCGGTGCAAACATGATGAAGACCGATGTGAAGCAGACCGCCGACGGCAGCTATGACGTTGCCGTTGACCTGCCCGGCTGCAAGAAGGAAGACGTTCAGATGGAGCTGAACGACGGCTATCTGACCATTCAGGCTGTCCGCAGCCACTCCAATGACGAGAAGGATAAAGAGGGCCGCTACCTGCGCCGCGAGACCTTCTCCGGCACCTGCGCCCGCAGCTTCTATGTGGGCGACGCCGTGAAGAAGGAGGACATCCACGCAAAGTTCGAGGATGGCATCCTGCACATCACGCTGCCCGCACCTCAGCAGCAGAAGGCTCTGCCTGTGAACCCGAACCTGATCGAAATTGAATAACTGTTATGTACCGGTGTAAAATACCGGTGCATAGGACTTGCCCCCGGAGAGCTGCCCAAAGGCTCTCCGGGGGCTTTTTGCGTTCCGGCATCTTTTCGACAGGGAAAAGCATGGTGTGATCCGGATGGCATAGGGCAGGGGTCAGGCCCAGCTCCTTCATCGCCCGCATTCCCCACGGTATTCTCAGATACTTCATGTCAAAATCTCCATTCCATTTTTATGATCTGCAATTTCATCCCATAGTCGCCGACTTTGGCGAGAAGACGAAAGAATCCGCTGCCGCTCTTGACAAAGAGTGGTTTTGTACTATGATTGTTGTACATACAACGATGCAGATACATCTTTTTGAGATAAGACCCGGAGGCTGTCTATGGATATTACCGATGAAAAATGAGAAGACCTTCCGCCCGGACCGGGTGTTCTCCTATTTCCGGGTCGAGTGGCTCCCGCTGGCTTTCGTGACCCTGTCGGGCCTCATCTATAACATCGGCCTGCTGGCCACCCCGTGGTTCGAGGGCCGTCTGGCCCAGTGCCTGGCGGACATCCTGAGCGGCAGCGAAACAGCGGCCCAAATGGCGCTGCTGGTTCTGGCCTATATCCTCGTCACCCTGCTGGTGCAGGCGTCGCGGTTCATCAAGCGCTTTTATGTCCGCCGCTTTGCCAACAACATCAACCGCCGGATGAAGGGCATCCTCTACGCCAATCTGGTGCGCCAGAGCCGGGCTTCGCTGGAAAAAGAGGGCACCGGTGAGCTGATGACCAAGGCCATCTCCGATGTGGACGACTGCGTGGAAGGTATGCGCAAGTTTACCACCGAAGTCTTCGATACCGGCGTGGCGCTGGCGGGTCATGTGGTCATGCTGCTGGTGTACGACTGGCGGCTGGCTCTGCTGAGCCTGTTGTTCACGCCCTTCTCCTACGTCTGCGCGGCATGGATGAAAAAGCCGGTCCAGCGGGCCGGTGCGGCCTACAAAAAGGCGGCGGGCGCACTGAGTGCCGCCACCCTCGACCGCGCCCAGAACGCCGTGACTTACCGCATCTACGGCTGCGAAGACGCCCGCGTGGAGCGGTACGAAGAGGCGCTGGATACCTACGAAAAGACGGCAGTGAAGAACAACGTGTGGCAGTCGGCCCTGCCGCCGCTCTATCTGGCGGCGTCAGAGGCAGGCGTACTGTTCATTTTGTGGTTCGGCGCAAAGAATGTCCTCGGCACCGGCTGGCGTGTGTGGGACATCGCGGCCTTTACCACCTTCCTTTCCTGCTTCACCAAGCTGGTGGTCAAATCCTCCAAGGTGGCCAAGCTCTTCAACGCGGTGCAGAAGGCCGAAGTCTCCTGGAAGCGCATCAAACCTCTGATGAAGTCGCCGGAGCAGCTGGACGCGCTGGATGTCCCGGCGGCGGAAGATGTGACCCTCAAGAATCTCTCCTTCGCCTACGGCGACACCCCCATCTTCTCGGGTCTGAGTCTGACAGCCCATCCCGGCGACATCATCGGAGTCACCGGCCCGGTGGCCTGCGGCAAATCCACCTTTGGCCGGGTCTTCCTCTGCGAGGCCCCCTATGAAGGCGCGGTGCAGTTTGGCAGAAAGGAGTTCTCCGCTCTGACTCCGCGTCAGATTTCGGCCACCGTCGGCTATCTGGGCCACGACCCGGAGCTGAGCGCCGACACGGTGCAGAACAATGTCCTCTGCGGCAGCAAGCAGGACGCCATGCCCTATCTCGCCGCTGCTGCGCTGAAAGGCGAGGTGCTGGCGATGGAGAACGGCCTCGATACCGTCATCGGCAGCAGCGGCACCCGTCTTTCCGGCGGACAGGCCCAGCGTCTGGCACTGGCCCGGACGATGGCCCATCCGCGCCCTGTCCTCATCCTCGACGACCCGTTCTCGGCCCTCGACCGGGACACGGAGGATACGGTCTTTGCCGACCTGCAGGAATATGCCAGGGATAAGGTCGTCTTTCTCATCTCGCACCGCCTGTACCACTTCCCGCAGATGCAGAAGATCGTCTTTATGGACGGAGGAAAGACCGCCGTCGGCACCCATGAGGAGCTTTTGGCATCGGCCCCGGTCTATCGCCAGCTGTACGAAAGCCAGACAGGAGGGAAACGGCATGGAGAACAGGCGTAAAAATGGTGTGTTTGAGGCTATCCGGATGGCCACCGTGACCCACCGCCTCCTCACAGCGGGGACCGTCCTGTGTGCGGCGGCATCGGTGGCGGCGTCTCTGGTGCCGCCGCTGCTGCTGGCCCGCATCATCGACGGGCTGACGGCAGGACTTCCGCTGACATTCCCTGCGGTGCTTCTTTATTTCGGCAGTCTGGCGCTGGAAGGGATGCTCTCCTCGGCGCAGGAGAGCCTGCTGGTGCTCTTCGGCCAGAAAATGACCCACGCCCTGCGCTCTGAAATGTCCCGGAAGCTGACCAGGCTTCCCGCCGGCACGCTGGTGGGGCAGAACCCCGGCGAGGTGGCCGCGCGCTTCTCGGGCGATGTGGATACGGTGGAGGCGCTGTTCACCTCCGGCATCATCAGCATGGTGGCGGACGTCTGCCGCATCCTCTCCATCATGGCGGTCATCGCCGTGAAGAATACCGGCCTTGCGCTGATTTTGCTGCTGGTGCTGCCGCTGTTCGCCGCGTTCACCCGCCATGTGCAGACGCGGATGCTGGCAGCTCAGCTGGATAACCGCCGGGCGGTCGCCGCTGTGTCCGGCCAGGTCCCGGAAACACTGCACAATATCCGCACCATCCGGGCTCTGGGTCTGGAAGACTACATGGAGCGCCGCTATGACCGGTGCATCGGCGAAAGCTATGCCGCGATGGAGCGGACGAATTTTTACGACGCGATCTATTCGCCCGTCGTGCTGGTGCTGAATGCCGACGTGGTAGGCATCGTTATGCTCCTCTCGGCTTCCGGCAATGCGGCTGTCCTGACGTTGTTCGGGATGTCGGTCGGCACCTCGGTGGCCGTCATCAACTACATTTCCCGCATCTTTGCGCCCATCGAGAGCCTTGGCATGGAGATACAGACCATCCAGTCGGCGATGGCGGGCGTCAGACGCATCGACGCCTTCCTTGACCAGCCGGAACGCACCATTCCCAAGGAGCGGGAGACCTCTGCCCGGGGTGATGTGGTGCTCTCTCACGTGACCTTCGGTTACGGCGAAAAGCACGTCTTGAACGATTTTTCCATGACCGTCAAGCAGGGCGAGCAGGTGACGCTGGTGGGCCGGACGGGTGCCGGAAAGAGCACAGTCTTCAAGCTGCTGCTGGGACTTTATCACCCGGAAGCCGGGTCGGTGACCATCGGCGGCGTGGACGTGGCGGACATCACGGACGCCAGGCGCCGCACCTGCACCGGCTGTGTGGAGCAGCATTTTGCCCGTGTGCCGGGTACGGTGCTGGAACAGATCACGCTGGGCGACCCCGGCATCACCGAAGAGATGGCAAGGAACGCCGCGAAGCTTGCCGGTCTGGATGCCGCCATCCAGACCCTGCCGAACGGCTATGATACGGTGTGTACTGACGGGATGTTCTCGCAGGGCGAGTGGCAGCTTCTGTCCATCGCCCGTGCCGCAGCGGCAGACCCTGCCGTGCTGCTGCTGGACGAGATAACGGCCAACCTCGATGCTGAGACCGAGGCCCGTGTCCTTGAAGCGCTTCGCCGCGCGTCCGAAGGGCGCACGGTGCTCTCCGTCTCCCACCGCATCTATGAGAACCTCGGCGGCCGGACGGTAGAGGTCAGGACGCAAAACGCATAAGAAAAAGTGAAAAATGAAACAAGAAAAAGCTTACTATCATCTGCCCGGACTGTTCGAGTTCTACGAGCTGTACCGGGAGTTCCTGCCCCTGTTCCGGGCGCACAGAGAATACTTTTATGACTGGTGCGACATCGGCTCCATCTACGGCGCACCGGCCGACTGCGTCTGGGGCGGGGGACGGGCTGGCTTCGGGGAGCATGACCCCACAGAAGTCCTTGCCCTGACGCGGGAATACGGCATCTCGGCGCGGCTGACCTTCAGCAACTCGCTCCTCCGGGAGGAACACCTTTCGGATAAAAAGTGCAACGCCATCTGCGCCCTGTTTGAGCAGGAAAACCCGGTACAGAGCGGCGTCATCGTCCACTCGGAGCTGCTGCTGGACTACCTGAAAACACACTATCCGCAGCTTTATTTCGTGTCCTCCACGACGAAAGTGCTGACAGAGTTTCAGCAGCTCCGGGCGGAGACGGCCCGGGAAGAGTTCCGCTATGTGGTGCCGGACTTCCGGCTGAACAAAGCCTTTGGAGAGCTGGACAGTCTGCCGCAGGCGCAGAAAGACAAGGTGGAATTTCTCTGCAACGAGTGCTGCTGGGTCGGATGCCGGGACAGAAAGCGCTGCTATGAGAATGTCAGCCGAAAAAATCTCGGCGAAGTCTGCCCTGACCACATCTGTACCGCACCGGGTGCGGAGGAAGGCTACCGCTTCTCGAAGGCGATGGAAAATCCGGAGTTTATTGGCATCAGGGACATTCGGGATGTCTATATGCCGATGGGATTTTCCAACTTCAAGATCGAGGGCCGGGGCTTGGGCAGTGCGCTGGTACTGGAATTTCTGCTCTACTACATGACAAAACCGGAATACCAGCTGCATGTCCGGGAGGCCATCTATCTGGACAATATGCTCGACCTGTTCTGAGGAGCCGCACGACGGCTGCGACGAGCCGGATGACACCGGGCAGAACGCCAAGAACGGCTATCTGAAAGGCGTGGGCTGATCAATAAAACAAGGGCTGCTGTACAACACGATACAGCAGCCCTTTGCAGTTATTTCCGGCTCGTCAGTTTGTTCAAAAACATCACAGCCAGCACGATGACGCCGATGACCAGCACGATGCTCACCATCCCGATGACCATGATGGGCAGAGTCGTCATCCACGAAGTAAGATGCAGCATATCAGTCCCTCCTTTAGCTCAGCAGGGTCAGCAGCAGTCCGCCGGCGATGACAGAGGCTATCTGGCCCGAGACGTTGACACTGATGGAGTACATCAGCAGGAAATTCTGGTTGTCCTCCTCGAGGCCCAGCTTGTTGACGACGCGTCCACTCATAGGGAAGGCAGAGATGCCGGCTGCGCCGATCATGGGGTTGAGCTTTTTGCCCTCCGGGAGGAAGAGGTTCGTCAGCTTTGCGAACAGCACACCGCCGGCGGTGTCAAACACAAAGGCCACGAGGCCCAGTGCAAGGATGAGCAGAGTGTCGGGCCGCACGAACTTGTCGGCGGTCATCTGGCCGGCCACGGTCAGGCCCAGCACGATGGTGATGAGGTTTGCGAGGATGTTCTGCGCCGTTTCACTCAGGGTGTTCAGCACGCCGCACTCCCGCAGCAGGTTGCCGAACATCAGAAAGCCCACCAGTGCTACGCTGGCCGGAGCCACGAGCCCGGCGATGATGGTCACGACGATGGGGAACAAGATCTTGGTCAGCTGGCTGACACTGCCCTTCTGGTAGGGCATCCGGATGCGGCGCTCCTTCTGGGTGGTCAGCAGTTTGATGACCGGCGGCTGCACGATGGGGACCAGCGCCATGTAGCTGTAGGCCGCCACCATGATGGCGCCAAGGTACTGGGAGTGCAGGACGTTGGCCACGAAGATGGCCGTGGGGCCGTCTGCCGCGCCGATGACGGCGATGGAAGCGGCGTCCTTCAAATCGAAGAAGAAGCCCGCGAGGAAGAGGGTGAAGAAGATGCCGAACTGCGCCGCTGCGCCGAAGAGCATCAGCCACGGCTTCTCGAGCAGCGGGCCGAAGTCGATCATCGCACCGATGCCGATGAAGAGCAGCAGGGGGAACAGCTCGTTGGACATTCCGGCCTCAAACAGAGCCGAGATGGGGCCGACGGTGTCGCCCTGCGTGATAGCGCCCGATAAGGGCAGATTGACGAGGATGGCTCCGAAGCCCATGGGGAGAAGCAGGCTCGGCTCCATCTTTTTTGCGATGGCGAGGTAGATGAGCAGGGCGCCGATGCCCCACATCACCACCATCTGCCAGGTCAGGTTCCCGAAATTGGAAAAGAGACTGGCGAATGCGTTCCAGAAATCCATGTCATTGCCTCCTTTGAAATCTGCGGTGCAATGACGAAAAAAGAGACTTCCGCCACAGCACCAATTACTGTGACAAAAGTCTCAAGCGAACACATGACATCGGGCATTTCTGCCGTGTTGACGCTGCCATGCAGCGCTCCCATAAGGTGGAGCGCCCTTTACTCCCTTTTATCCAATTCTATTAAACCAGAATATGCGAAGCCTGTCAAGAAATGTGCGGGACTTTTAGCTGAATCTTAGGGGGAACTCTGAATATAGAGTGAAAAAAGAGGCTGAAGAGTATGAAAATGACTTTTTCACTTTATTCTTTTACAACGGCCGCCTTCTCGATGCCATAGCGGGCAAAGAGGGGGAGGGCCTCCGGCGGGACCGTCTCACCGCTGACCACGATGGGGATGGCAGGCGGGCAGGAGACCGCCGGTGCGGCGCAGACGCGGCCCACGGCCTCGGCGGCAGGGATCATCTCCTGCGGTGCAAGGACAGCTTCCCGGATGGTGAAGCGGCGGGGCTGTGCCTCGAGCGCCCCGGCCAATGCCGCGAAAGCGGCAGGATCGTCAGCCGTAACGGAGACATCGGCAGCAGGGGCCTCATCGCAGATGGTGTGCAGGGCCGTTTGCAGGCAGGCAAACTCTGCCGCAGAACTCTCGGCGGAGGGCATCAGCACGACGTAACGGGGGTCGGCATACTCGCACTCCACACCCCGCTCCCGCAGAGCCTGCGCCAGCTGCTGGCCGGAAAGACCCAGCACGGCGGCGTCCAGCGTCAGCTTGAGGGGCTCACGGTGCGCCCCGGTGAGGGGAAGTGCCAGCCCGGGCCGGAGAGCATCCAGCTCCCGGCAGAGCATCCCCAGCCGCCAGCGGCAGATGTCCAGCTTCTCCCGGAAGCCGTCGGCCAGAACCGCGTTGGCGGCGTCCAGCGACTGTAAAATGAGATAAGAGGGGCTGGTGGAGCCGAAGAGAGCCAGCGCATTGCGCACAGCGGCCTCGTCGGCCTGCACGGATGGCCCAAGATGCAGATAGGCACCGCCTGTGAGGACGGGCAGGGTCTTGTGAGCCGAGTCACAGCAGAGGTCCGCGCCCAGCTGGATGGGGTGGCGGCTGCCCTCTTTCAAAAAGTGGAGATAGGCGCCGTGGGCGTTGTCCACCAGAAGGGGCAGGCCGTGGGCGTGGCAGACCGCCGACAGCCCCGCGATGTCCTGCACGAAGCCCAGATAGTCCGGGCTGGTGAGGTAGACGCCGAAGGGCGTGCGGCCCTCGGCGGCCAGCTCGTCCAGCGCAGAGGCAAGAGCTTCCGGCTCCACAGGGCAGGTGCAGAGCGCCCCGGCGGCGTCCGGCGCAGGCCAGAGCCACTGGATGTCGAAGTCCAGCAGAGCTGCCGCGTAGAGCAGGGCCTTGTGGGCGTTCCGCGCCGCCAGCAGGACAGGACGGCCTGCCTTTGCGGGCCGCATTTGGAGCGCAAGGTGGAGCATGGCCCGGATGCACTGGCTGCTGCCCTCGGTGCTGTAATAGGTGCGGGCGGTGCCGAAGAGCTGCGTCGCGTTGGCCTCGCTCTGAGCGATGATGCCCTCGGCTTCGTACAGCTCGTCTGCGCCCGCAATTTCGGTGATGTCCAGCTCTTCACAGCCCAGCGGGCCGCGGCCCTTGTGGCCCGGCATATGCATCCGGGTGGTGCGCTGCCGGGCGTAGCGACGGACAAAATCGACGACAGGAGTGTTCATGGCTTTATTCGCAGGCTTCGCCGTCTGCGCAGGCGTTGCAGGTGCCGCCCAGCTCGATGGGAACTTCGATGCCCTGAGCTGCCAGCTCCTGGTTCTCAGCAACTTTTATCATGATGGCGCACTCGACGCGCTTCTTGAACAGCTCACAGCCGTACTCGTAGACGCCGGTGATGCTGCCGGTAGCGTGGTAGGCGTTGGCTGCACAGCCGCCAGAGCAGTAGAGCTTGGCCCAGCAGTCCTTGCACTCGGGGCGGGCGTAGGCGTTGCAGTGCTTGAACTCATCCCGCACGGCGGTGTTGGTGACGCCCTTCCAGATGTCGCCCATCAGGTACTTGGGGTCGCCGACGAACTGGTGGCAGGGGTAGAGGTCGCCCCAGGGGGTGACGGCCATGTACTCGGTGCCGGAGCCGCAGCCGGAGATGCGCTTGTAGATGCAGGGGCCGCCGGTGAGGTCGATCATGTAATGGTAGAAGGTGAAGCCGCGGCCCTCACGGTCGCGCTTGATCATCTCCTTAGCGAGGATCTCGTACTGCTCCTTGAGGATGGGCAGGTCCTCGGCGGTGAGGGCGCTGGGGTCGGTGGGCTTGGTGACGACAGGCTCCATGCTCAGTTCCGTGAAGCCGAGGTCGGCCATGTGGAAGATGTCGTTGGTGAAGTCAGTATTGTAGTGGGTGTAGGTGCCGCGCATGTAATAGTTCTTGTCGCCGCGCTTTTTCACGAACTCCTGGAACTTCGGCACGATGGCGTCATAGCTGCCGTGGCCTGCGTAGTCCTTGCGGAAGCGGTCATGGACTTCCTTGCGGCCGTCGAGGCTCAGCACGACGTTGTGGCACTCCTTGTTGCAGAAGTCGATGACATCGTCGTCGATGAGCATCCCGTTGGTGGTCATGGTGAAGCGGAAGTTCTTGTTGTGGATCTTCTCCTGCTCGCGGCAGTAGGCGACGAGCTTTTTGACCATGTCGAAGTTCATCAGAGGCTCACCGCCGAAGAAATCGACCTCGAGGTTGCGGCGGGTGCCGGAGTTCTCGATGAGGAAGTCCATGGCCCGCTTGCCTACCTCAAAGCTCATCAGGGCGCGGTCGCCCTGATAGCGGCCCTGCGAGGCGAAGCAGTAGGAGCAGTTAAGGTTGCAGGTGTGGGCGACGTGGAGGCAGAGCGCCTTGACCACGGTCTGGCGGTTCTTGAAGTCGAAGGCCATGTCCTTGTAGACGTCGGGAGCCCAAAGCTTGCCGGCGGTTTCCAGAGAGGCCACGTCCTCGAGGCACTGGCGCAGGTCGGCCTCGGTGACGTCGGGGCGGTCGGCATACTTTGCCAGCATGGCGGCCACGATCTCGTCGGCAGAGTGCTCTTTGTACATCGCAATGACGTCGTAAGCCACGTCGTCCACGACATGGACCGAGCCGCTGCAGCTGTCCAGCACGATGTTATATCCGTTCAGTTGATACTGATGTACCATTTCATTCTCCAATCTATAATTGCCATAAAAAAATGCCGCCCTGCAAAGGCGGCATAGGGTCTGCAATGATTACTTATTGCTGTTCTCGCACTTCTGGTTTGCGACGCCGCAGGAGGTCTTGCAGGCAGACTGGCAAGAAGTCTGGCACTCGCCGCAGCCGCCGGTCACGACGCTCTTGGTCAGGTCACGAGTAGCGATAGTCTTAATACGTTCCATAGTTGAAAACCTCTCTAAGCTCCAAAGTTTCGCATACAGCTCTCTGTATACAGTGTTATCTTTATGTATGATAACACGATGTGCGGATTCTGTCAAGATTTCGCGGGCAGGTTTTTATCCCAGCGGCTGATACTTTTTCAGGATGGTATGCAGCCCCAGCTCCCGGGCGCGGGCCAGCAGGTAGCGGTAGCGGCACAAAAGTGCCTGCCGCTCGTAGATGCGCTGCTCGATGAGGTCGGAGTCCACCTCGAGGTCGAACATCATCGCGTTCCGCCGCAGGCAGAACAGGCACTCTTTCAGCTCTTCTTCCAGCTCGGGGTGGTAGCGCTCGTGCTCGTTGTCGCGGGGGATGCGGGACGAAAGCAGAGTCTGGGTGGTCTTGGATGGGGTTTGCAGCATAAGGCGTCCTCCTTTATTTATAAGTAGAAAATCAGGTACACCTTATTGTATGGTGCGGAACGTGCAGAAAATGCCACAAGAGAGTACAGAAGAAATTGCTTCTGCCCGGTCAGGCGTCGGCTTCTCTGAATTGCTCGAAAGTACGTCTGAATTGCAGCCTGCAAGAAAAAAGTACAACTTTTTTCAAAAATCCGCTTGACAAAACGCGCAAAGGCGGCTATAATAGCACACGTTGACCGGCCCGATGCCGCGAAACACAACAGGATATTGGGGATTTGCATAGTGGTAGTGCGGTAGACTCTGACTCTACTTGTGGGAGTTCGATTCTCTCATCCCCAACCAGAAAGCCATCTGATTCGTTCAGATGGCTTTTTTGTTTTATCTCTCGGTGCGTTTTTGGGCCGGTGCGACACAAAGCTCTGATTTTTTCTCGCCTGCCGGGGCTATACTGTTTCTTGATGCAACAGGGCAATACGGAAGATAGGAGCCACGCAAATGAGCATTTGGGACGCATTCGGCAAAGGACGGTATAAGGGCTTCTCCCGGGAGGCGGGGCAGCTGCTGGATAAGGCAGTGGAGCTGGCCGGAGGGCTGGGCTGCAAAAAGGCAGACACCGGCCACCTGCTGTGGGCGATGCTGCAGGCGGACGGCGGCCCGGCGGCCCGTTTTCTGGCCGGGAAGAACATCTCGGAGCTGGAAGTGCGGCGTCAACTGTCCGCCGGGCGGGATGGTTCGGTCACCAGGCTTGCCAGGGGCGATATGGCGGCTGACCTGCGCCGGGCAATGGACTACGCCATCATCGGGGCGCAGAACGCCCATCTGAGCCGGGCCGAGCCGGAGCATCTGCTCTGCGCCATGCTGGAAGACACCGACTGCGCCGCGGGCGTTATGCTGGCGTCGATGGGCGTCCAGCTCACCGAGGCGGTGCGGGAGTGCCGCCAGCTTTCAGGGCAGTTCATCCTGCCGATCCAGCCGCGCTCGGCGTCGTCGCTGCCGCGAGGGAGCCGGGCCAGCGACAAATACTGCCGCGATTTGACCCGCCGGGCGGCGGACGGCGAGCTGGACCCGGTGTTCTGCCGGGAAAAAGAGCTGGACCGGATGGTAGAGATCTTATGCCGCCGCCAGAAGAACAACCCCTGCCTTGTGGGCGAACCGGGCGTGGGCAAGACCGCGCTGGCCGAAGGGCTTGCCCAGCGCATCGCTGACAAGCAGGTACCCCGGATGCTCCAGGGGCGGCGTCTGCTGGCGCTGGACATGGCCAGCCTCGTGGCTGGTACGAAGTACCGCGGCGACTTTGAAGAGCGGTTCAAGAACCTGCTGGAAGAACTCGTCCGGGACGGCAGCGCCATCCTCTTCGTGGATGAGTTCCACACCATCGTCGGCGCCGGTGCGGCAGAGGGGGCTATCGACGCAGCCAGCATCTTAAAGCCGGTGCTGGCCCGGGGCGAACTGCAGCTCATCGGCGCGACGACGAATCAGGAGTTCCGCACCCACATCCAGAAGGACGCCGCCCTCGAGCGCCGCTTTGGCCGCGTCCAAATCGAAGAGCCCACGCCGAAGCAGGCCGTGGATATACTGGAAGGTCTGGCACCCCGCTACGAGCGGTATCACGGCGTCCGCCTGCCCAACGAAGCCCTGCGGGAGGCCGTGGAGCTCTCGGTGCGGTATCTGCCGGGGCGCTGTCTGCCGGATAAGGCCATCGACCTCGTGGACGAAGCCTGCGCGGCAGTGCGCATCCGGGCCGAGCGGGAAGGGGAGAAAGACCCCGTCCTCAGCCGGAAGGAAATTGCCCGGGTGGTGGCGCAGGCCAGCGGCGTCCCGGCAGAACGGGTGGGCGAAAAGGAGCGGGAACGTCTGGCCCGCCTCGAAGAGCGCCTGAACGCCGAAGTCGTGGGCCAGAGCCGGGCTGTCGCTGCCGTGGCCGGGGCCATCCGGCGCAGCCGCACCGGGCTTGGAGAGCCGGGCCGGCCGATCGGCGCGATGCTCTTCCTAGGGCCTACCGGTGTCGGTAAGACTGCGCTGGCAAAGGCGTTGGCGGAGAGCTGGTTCGGCAGCGAGAAGGCCCTGCTCAAGTTCGATATGTCGGAGTATCAGGAGCAGCACACCGTGGCGCGTCTGCTGGGTGCGCCTCCGGGCTATCTGGGCCACGACGAGGGCGGTCAGCTCACTGAGGCTGTCCGCCGCCGCCCCTACAGCGTGGTGCTCTTTGACGAAATCGAAAAGGCGCACCCGGATATTCAGAATGTGCTCCTGCAGATGCTCGAGGACGGCCAGCTGACCGACTCCATGGGCCGCAAGGCGGATTTCCGCAACACCATCGTCCTGCTGACCTCCAACCTCGGCGCACGATTCCTCGCCGGGCAGAGCGCACCGCTGGGCTTCGGGGCGGGAAGCGAAGCCGCCTTTGAAAAGCAGTCGGAAGCCGCCGTTGCCGAGGCGAAAAAGTGGTTCCGGCCGGAGCTGGTGGGCCGTCTGGATGAGCTCATCGTCTTCCGCCCGCTGGAGGAGCAGAGCCTCTGCTCCATCGCTGAAAAGCTGCTGGGCCAGCTGGAAGAACGTGCTGCCCGCAGCGGCTATCAGTTGACCCACACGGCCAGGGTCGGCCCGGCGCTGGCGGCAAAAGCACATTCGCCCTATGGCGCGCGAGAGCTGCGCCGACAGGTAGACCGGGCCGTGGAGCAGGCCTTCGCCGACCAGATCGCCTCCGGCAGTGTGAGCCTCGGACAACACTGGACGGCAGACTGTGCCGAGGACGGCACGATCGTGGTGCAGGAGACGCAGACGGCGGGTGTCGGCTGAAAAGCTCTTGCATCTGCTCTGGTTTTCCGCTATGATAGAGGGCAGGAACCACCAGAGGAGGAAGCCGAATGCGCTATCTGTTTTTGCTCAACCCCACCGCAGGCAAGCGGGACTGCACTGCCGAGCTGGCCCCGGCCATCCAGGCCGCAGCCCAGCGGGCGGGCATCCCGCCGGAAAAAGGGAAGGTCGTTGTGACCCGGTACGCAGGCCATGCCCGGGAGCTGGCCGCTGAGGCGGCGCACACCGCGCAGGCCGACGGTGAGCCGGTGCGCATCTGGACAGCGGGCGGCGACGGCACCTTCAACGAAGCGCTGACTGGAGCGCAGGGGTGCAGCCTCGCGGCAGTGGGGTGTCTGCCCTTTGGCAGCGGCAATGATTTTCTGCGCACCTACGGCACGCGGGAAGAGTTCAATGACCTCGACGCCCAGCTGGCGGGCGGCGAGGTGGACATTGATCTGATGCAGACCGACCTCGGCCTTTCGGCGACCATCTGCGCCGCCGGGCTCGATGCACAGGTGGCTTACGGCATCCCGCAGTTCCGGCGCATCCCGTTCTGCGGCGGCGAGATGGCCTATGCGCTCTCCATCGTCAAGCAGCTCTGCGGCCACATCGGCCGGAACGTGACCTTCACCATCGACGGCGAGGAGCTGACGGTGGACTGCCTGATGTGTGCCGTCTGCAATGGCCGCACCTATGGAGGCGGCTTTTATGCGGCCCCCGAGGCACAGCCCGACGACGGCTGGCTGGACGTTTTCATCATCCGCAGGGTGAGCCGCCTGACGATCGCCCGCCTGCTGGGGATGTACAAGAGCGGCAGGCACTTCCGGAACGGTGAGCTGACGGAACAGGCGAAGCCCTACTTCATCTACCGCCGGGCAAAGTGCGTCTCCCTGCGCCCGGCAGACGGACGCGGCCCTATCGTGGCGACCGCCGACGGCGAGTGCGCTCCCTGCGACGCCATCACCGCCCAGCTCAAGCCGCTGGCCGGGCGCGTCCTGCTGCCCAAACCGGCCTATGAGCGGTTCATGGCCCAGCGGGCCAACGTGTAAAATGAAAGGATGAGAAGCACCCTGCACGTTTCTTTAGGGGCTCATCGGAGGATCAACAAAGGCGGCGGCTTCCCTTGACAAGGGAAGCCGCCGCCTTTTCCGTTATCTTACAGCCTGTTTCAGCTGCTCCAGGTCATCCGCATCCGGGTGAGAAAGAGCCTTGTCAAAATTCTCGATCATGGCATCCAGATTGGGCAGATGGATCGGCTGCTTTTTCATCTCTTCGTACCGCTGGCGTACCGACATCGGCATTTTGCCCTGACACATATAGCAGCCGAAAACAGTGTTGCTCTTGTCCAGCGAATGCTCCACCTTTTTCAAGATCTTATCAAAGTATTCTTTACTGCCGCCGAAGCCGGCAGTGCCAAAGAGAAAGATGTTTTTGCCGTGCAGCTGCTTCAAAAAGTCCGAAGTGCTTTCATCGGCATTTCCCTTGTCCGTCCAGAAGCCCACATAAAGGGTGTCCGCTTCCATGGCGGCAGGATCCGGGATGCCGAAATAATCGCAGCCTTCCTGCGGCAGGCAGTCGTGCAGCGTATCTGCCAAGATTTTTGTGTTGCCTGTTTTGCTGCTGTATACGATCGCGTAGCTCATAACTTCTCCTTTGTGAATGTCTTTTTATTAAGTATATCGTGATTTTTTGTCGGGTGGGTTTATGCGTTTTTTGCTTCTTTTTCTCGCAAAGCATCATAAACACAGCGAGTTCCCTGATGTGCCATCAGCCCGCCCAGACACTTCTTGTTGCAACGGAGACAGCGGTGGATCTGTTCCGCCTGCCCGTTTTTCAGCTTGTTCACCCAATCCGGGTCTGCCAGAAGCTGGCGGCTCATGGCGGCGCACTGGATACGTCCGCTGGCGAGCTGCTGCTCCACAAGATCCGGGTCGTTCAGACCACCGACACCACAGATGGGCAGGTCGGTGTACTGCCGCACCTCATCGCAGAATTTGAGGAAGCATCCCGGTTGGCTGAAATAGGGATGATCGGCGGGCGGGATGGTGTTTTCCAGTGCGGAATGGTTTGCCAGTGTTACATGGAAGCTGGTCACACCCGCCTGCTCCAGCAGCGGAACGAACACCGGCAGTTCTTCTTCCACCACACCGGCATTGCCAAAGTGCGGGTTTTCCTGCCGGACAGCCAGCTTATAATCAATGGGCATCTCCGGAACCGCCGCATGGACAGCCGAAACCGCTTCCGCCGCAAAACGGGCGCGGTTTTCTGCGCTTCCGCCGTATTCGTCGGTACGATGGTTGAAGATGGCCGAACTGAAACTGCCGCACATCCGGTCGCCATGCACCTGCATCATATCAAAACCGGCCTGTTTTGCCAGCACTGCCGCTTTTCCAAACCCGCTGATGATCTCATGGATCTTCCGCTGAGACATATTGGTAATGTACGGTGCCACTTCTGCATTCAATTTTTCCCGCAGCTGATCCGGGGTGATCTTCTTCAGCAGCAGACCGGGAATGTATTTGAACATCGCCAGCAGGTTGGAATCGCTCTGGTGCAGCTGGGCACAGACTTTGCAATCCGCATCATGGGCGATTTTCACGACCTGCTGGTAGAATGCAAAGCCTTTGGTGTCAAATAGAGATTTTTCAAATTTGCTTTTGCCCACCGGGACATCGCCCACGATGATCATGGCACAGCCGCCCTGTGCAATGGCGCGGATCTTTGCAAGGTATTCTTCATCCGACAGCCCGAATGTTGTCGGCGCAAAGATGATGCGGTTTTTCAGTTGCATCCCACCATAATGGATCGGACTCAGGATCGTTTCGTACATCATTTGCACACTTTCTTTTGCACTGCTTTTTGCAGTAATGTCAGCAGCTGCTGCCGCTCCTGCGCTGTCAGTCCGCCCAGACTCTGCGCATCCCAGCCGATAAAGACCTGATGACAGACCACAAAGGCGTTTTCACCCCTCTGGGTCAGCTTCAGGTGGTAGCTGCGCCCATTCTTTTCTTTCGTCAGAAAGCCGTCTTCGGCCAGCTTGTTCAGGCTGCGCTGGGAGTGGCCCCAATCCAGATGAAGAGCTTTGGTCAGTTCCGAAGGCGTACAATCCGGATGCTTTCCTACATAAATGACAAAATATATCAGTCCGAAGCTCAGACCCAGTTCCTGTAACCGCTGGGTCGTGTAAGCGGCAAACTCTCTGTGCAGGGTCAGAATGCAGGAAGATACCGTGGATGGCTCCATTTCGTCAACTCCTTCTGCGTTTGAATGGAAAGCATTATAGCACTGTTACTTGACAAAGTCAAGCGCTTTGACTGCACTGTGTTTCGGGCGAAAATATGAAGGTGGACCGGAATTGCCCAAATAGAGAGATGATCCCCTTATCGTTTAACGCACTGGTCTTATGACGGGTGCGTTTTTTGTTATCTGAAAGGCAGATGGAGCGTACATTGTTCGTACATGTTGAGGGCAAAAAGAACATGGCTCATGGAAAGGACATAAAAACTTAACAAAGAAATTTGCAAAACCCCTTGATTTTTGACTCCAAGATGAGTACAATACACTTAGCACTCAAGGAAAAGGAGTGCTAAAGAACCGGAAGGGCGCAGCCCCCCGGGGACATAAAACAGTTTATCTTTTATATTTATAATAGGAGGGCAAGAACGATGAAGATCATTCCTCTTGCAGACCGTGTTGTTATCAAGACTGTTGAGGTCGAGGAGACCACCAAGGGCGGCCTCATCCTGACTGGCAGCGCGAAAGAGAAGCCCCAGGTGGCACAGGTCGTGGCCGTTGGCCCCGGCGGTGTCGTGGACGGCAAGGAAGTCAAGATGACTGTCAAGGTGGGCGACAAGGTGCTCACCAGCAAGTACTCCGGCACCGAGGTCAAGGTGGACGGCGAAGAATGCACCATCGTGCGTCAGGCCGACATTCTGGCCATCGTGGAGTAAGCGTCTTTCCCTTACACTGGATAATCAAGCATTTACGAAGGAGCGATAAAATATGGCTAAGCAGATCAAGCAGGGCGAGGAAGCCCGCAAGGCACTGTGTGCCGGTATCGACACTCTGGCAGATACTGTTAAGATCACCCTCGGCCCCAAGGGCCGCAACGTGGTGCTGAGCAAGAAGTTCGGCGCCCCCGTCATCACCAACGACGGTGTGACCATCGCAAAGGAGATCGAGCTGAAGGACGAGTTCGAGAACATGGGCGCACAGCTGGTGCGTGAGGTCGCTACCAAGACCAACGACGCCGCAGGCGACGGCACCACCACCGCGACCGTTCTGGCACAGGCTATGGTCACCGAGGGCATGAAGAATGTCACCGCCGGTGCAAACCCGATGGACATCCGCCGCGGCATGACCAAGGCTGTCGCTAAGGCCGTCGAGACCATCAAGGCACACAGCCAGAAGGTCAAGGACTCCAACGACATCGCCCGCGTCGGCACCATCTCTGCAGGCGACCCCGAGATCGGCCGTCTCATCGCCGAGGCGATGGAGAAGGTCACTTCCGACGGCGTCATCACCATCGAGGAGAACAAGACCACTGCCGAGACCTACAACGAGATCGTCGAAGGTATGCAGTTCGACCGCGGCTACCTGACCCCCTATATGGTCACCGATACTGATAAGATGGAGGCTGTTCTGGACAACGCCGCCATCCTCATCACCGATAAGAAGATCAGCGTCATTCAGGACCTCGTTCCTCTGCTGGAGCAGGTCATGCAGAACGGCATGAAGCTGCTCATCGTGGCCGAGGACATTGAGGGCGAGGCTCTGTCCACCCTCATCGTCAACCGCCTGCGCGGCACCCTGAACGTCGTGGCTGTCAAGGCTCCCGGCTTCGGCGACCGCCGCAAGGAGATGCTGCAGGATATTGCTACCCTGACCGGCGGCACGGTTGTCTCTGCAGACCTCGGCTACGAGCTGAAGGACGCTACCGTTGACATGCTGGGTCATGCCCGTCAGGTCAAGGTCACCAAGGAGAACACCACCATCGTGGGCGGCGCCGGCGACAAGGACGCTATCGCATCCCGCATCGGTCAGATCCGCAACCAGATCGAGGCCGCTACCAGCGACTTCGACCGCGAGAAGCTGCAGGAGCGTCTGGCAAAGCTGGCTGGCGGCGTGGCTGTCATCAAGGTCGGCGCTGCTACTGAGGTCGAGATGAAGGACAAGAAGCTCCGCATCGAGGATGCTCTGAACGCAACCAAGGCTGCTGTTCAGGAAGGCGTCGTTGCTGGCGGTGGCACTGCTCCCATCAACGCCATCCCTGCTGTCCGTGAGCTGTGCGATACGCTGGAAGGCGACGAGCGCACCGGCGCAAAGATCGTCCTGAAGGCTCTGGAAGCTCCTCTGCGCCAGATCGCCAAGAACGCCGGCCTCGAGGGCAGCGTCATCATCGACAAGATCATCTCTGCCAACAAGCCCAACTACGGCTTTGACGCTCAGAATGAAGTCTACGTCGAGGATATGATCGCCGCCGGCATCGTTGACCCGACCAAGGTCACCCGCTCCGCTCTGGAGAACGCAGCATCCGTCGCTGAGATGGTGCTGACCACCGAGAGCCTCGTGGCCGACCTGCCCGAACCCCCGGCTGCTCCTGCTGCCGCTGGCGGTGACATGGGCGGTATGGGCGGCATGTACTAAGCCGCAGCCTTTCCCAAAACGCGCATACTGTTTCAGTATCTGAGGCAGAGCTTCTTCGGAGGCTCTGCCTCTTTTGTGTACCGTCCCTCTTTTCTGCCCATACTACCGGGCAGGGAAGGGGGGCTTTTTATGTCAGGCCGAAGAGTGCTTGCGCTGTACGGGGCGCTGCTGCTGGGGTTTGCGGCGGTGGTCTGCCGGTTGTACTGGCTCTGCTCGAACACGGACTACGCCGTGCGGGCGGCGGCGCAGAGCGAAGCGGTCCTCCGCCTGCCTGCGGCGCGGGGGAACTTTTACGACTGCGGCGGTCTGCCGCTGACGGGCATCTCTCAGCGCTGGCTGGCCCTCTGCTTCCCGGGTGAGGGCAGCTACGCGCGGCTCTACCCCTATGCGGACGCCGACGGGCAGGCCAGGCTTTACCGGGAGCGGAATACTTCCCGGCCCTTTCTGCTGGACGTGGTGCAGGATGTAAGCAGGCTGGGCGTGCGGTGCTATGCTGTTCCCCGGCGGTACGCCGCTGCCCCGCTGGCAGAACAGCTCATCGGCTACCTGGACAGCGAGGGCCACGGCGCAGCGGGCCTTGAGGCTGCGCTGGACGATGTCCTTTACACCGGCGAGCGGGATACTCTGCACTGCGCGGTCACAGCGCAGGGACGGCTGCAGCGGGGCAGTGAGCCGATTTTAGAAAAAGCAGACGCTGCCCCGCAGGGTGTGCGGTCTGCCCCGCAGGGTGTGCGGCTGACCCTCTCCCGCAGCATCCAGAGGGCCGCAGAAGGGGTGGCGGCTGAGAGCATGGCCACCGGGTGCATCCTTATTATAGATGTAACCAGCGGCAAGGTGCGGGCCTGTGTCAGCCTGCCGGGTTTTGATGCGGCCAATGTGGGCGAGAGCCTGACGGCTCCGGACAGCCCGCTTCTGAACCGTGCTTTTTCGGCCTATGCGGTGGGCTCGGTCTTCAAGCCGGTGCTGGCCGCAGCGGCGCTGGAAGCAGGAGAAGGGGACTTCACCCGGGAGTGTCCCGGCTACGACGCCCTGAACGGTCAGGTCTACCGCTGTGCCGGAAGCGTACCTCACGGCCTCGTGGGGCTGGACGGCGCTCTGGAAAAGAGCTGCAACGGATACTTTATCGAGCTGGGGCGGGAATTGGGGCCGGAGCTTGTCCAGCAGATGGCGGCAGCGCTGGGCTTCGGGAAGGGGCAGGACATTGCAGGCGGCCTCCGGTCGGCTTCTGGCGTTCTGCCCGAAGCAGAGACACTCGAAAACGAGGGGCAGTTTGCCAACTTCTGCTTCGGACAGGGGGAGCTTCTGGCGACGCCCTTACAGGTGGCCGGGATGATGAACACCATTGCGGCGGGAGGCGTCTACCACACCCCGCTTTTCGTGGAGTGTACCGTGGACGAGACGACGGGCGAAGAGCTCATGCCGCTGGCACATAGCTCGTCCCGACGGGTGTTTTCGGTGCAGACGGCGGAAAAACTGCAGGAGCTGCTGGCGGGCGTCGTGGCAGAGGGAACGGGCCGACAGGCCGCCCCCTCCGAGGGGACTGCCGCCGGAAAGACCGGCACCGCCCAGACCGGCCAGTTCCGGGATGGCGAAGAGCTGAAAAATTACTGGTTCGCCGGTTTTTACCCGGCAGAAAAGCCCCGCTGGACCATCGTGGTGATGCAGGACGCCCAGACAGAGCCGGAGGTGTCCAGCGCAGCCATCTTTGCCCGCCTGTGCGACGCACTGAGCGCCGGGGCGTGAATGGTTTTGCTTTTCTGCTTGCTTTTTTGGCCGAGGTATGTTACTATATACTTGTATTTGTATGTTTGTTATCCAAATTTAACAATAAAAGGAGCGTTTTCATCCATGGCAGTCATTGAAATCGTCGGCGGCGTCATTCTGCTCGTCGTCTCGGTGGTCATCTTTGCCCTCACCCTGATGCAGCACACCCACGGTCAGGGTCTGGCTAGTGCCATCAACGGCAGCGCTTACGGCGCAAACAACACCCGTCTGACCCCTGCGGACCAGATGCTGGCAAAGGTGACCCGCATCGCCGGTATCATCTTCTTTGTGGTGGCCATCCTGGCCTGCGTGTTCGCAAGCCGTCTGGCCTGAGTATGCGCCCGCAGCCCCGTGATGAAAGCGGGGCTGTTTTTGTGTCTATATGTTGTTATAAAAGAGATAAGAGGGAAGAAGCCGCGCCCCGGTGGAGGGCGGGCTATGGTAGTTAAGGAGAAAGAAAATTTATGTCAATGCGCGATAAAATCGAACACGCCATCCAGAACCAGCCCTGCACCGTCAAAGAGCTGAAGCAGAAGTTCGGCGGCGAGCGCGGCGCAGACCGCAAGGTGATGGAAGCTCTGGACGAACTGGTGCGAGAGGCTGTCGTCTGCCAGCGTCAGGGCGTGTTCTTTACCGTCCGCTCCGGCCGTGCCGACAAGGCTCTGCTGTGCAAGGTGGTCAAGCTGGGCAAGAACTTTGCCTTCGTCATGCTGGAGGACGGCACCAGCGACATCTTCATCCCCGGCCGCTTCACCAAGGGCGCAATGCCCGGCGACGACGTGCTGGTGGAGAAGTTCGAGCATCCCCGTGTGGAGGGCAGCGACGAGGGTGCGATCCTCGCCATCCTGACCGAGAAAAACGACCTGGTCGGCACTGTGCGCCGGGTCGAGGGCCGTCTGCGCTTCGTGCCGGACGACTGCCCGGCCATTACCATGCCTCTGGCCCGCGACTGCGAGGGCGGCGCAAAGGACGGCGACAAGGTAGCCGTCGAGATCCTGAACCGAGGCAACCGTCAGGAAGACCACCGCGTGGGCGTCGCCATGCGCTTCGGCAGCTCCGACGAGGCCAAGCGCTGTGCCAAGGCTCTGCTTTACGCAAAGGACATCCGCACCCGCTTCCCGGATAAAGTCCGGGATGAGGCCAAGAAGTTCGAGGGCGCAGAGGTCTCCGAGAAGGACTGCGAGGGCCGCATGGACCTGCGCGCCCTGCCCATCTTCACCATCGACAGCGCCGAGACCAAGGACATCGACGATGCCATCAGCCTGACCCGCACCTCTGACGGCGGCTTTGAGCTGGGCGTCCACATCGCCGACGTCTCCAACTACGTCAAGCCTGGCACTGAGCTGGACAACGAGGCGTTCAGCCGCGCCACCAGCGTCTATTATGCAGATCAGGTCGTTCCGATGCTGCCCAAGGCCCTGTCCAACGGCATCTGCAGCCTGAACGAGAACGAGCTGCGTCTGGCTTTCTCCTGCCTGATGCGTCTGGACAAGGAGGGTAATCTGACGGATTACCGCTTCGTCAAGTCCATCATCCGCAGCCGCGTCAAGGGTGTCTACTCTGAGATCAACGCCCTGCTGGCCGGTACTGCCGACGCCGAGATCAAGGCAAAGTATGCCGATGTCATCGACCAGCTGCCTGCCATGAAGGAGCTGTACGGCCACCGCGCCCGTCTGCGCAAGGAGCGCGGCTGCATGGACATCGAGAGCGGCGAAGTCAAGCTCATCCTCGACGAGAATGGCCGCTGCATCGACGTCAAGAAGCGCACTTCCGGCGAGAGCGAGAGCATGATCGAGGAGTTCATGCTGCTGGCCAACCAGTGCGCCGCCCACTTTGCCCGCGTCAAGCAGATCCCCTTCGTCTACCGCGTCCATGAAGAGCCCAACGCCGAGAAGCTGGAGCGCCTGCACGCTCTGCTGCAGGCCTGCGGCATCAATGACCACTTCGCCAAGGACGTTCCCACTCCCAAGGAGCTGAGCGCTATCCTCGAGGGTGTGCGCGGCACCCCCTATGAGCAGATCATCAACACCGGCATGCTCCGCTGTATGTCCAAGGCTCTCTACGAAGAGAAGCCCAAGGGCCACTACGGTCTGGTGCTGAAGGACTACGCCCACTTCACCAGCCCCATCCGCCGTTACCCCGATCTGGCCATCCATCGCATCATGACCGATATGCTCAAGGGTACCGAGAAGGAGACCATGATCCTCCGCTACACCGATTTCGCAGAGCGCGCCTCCAAGCAGTCCAGCGAGCGTGAGGTCATCGCCATGCAGATCGAGCGGAAGGCTGAGGACTGCTACAAGGCCGAGTATGCCCGCCGCCATCTGGGCGAGTGCTACGAGGGCACCATCTCCGGCGTGACCCAGCGCGGCCTCTTCATCGAGCTGGACAACGGCGTGGAGGGCTTCGTGCCGGCTTCCAGCCTGACTCCCTCCGGCACCAGCCTGACCGAGGGCGTCCGCCTGACCGACCCCGCTTCCGGCAAGACCTGGAGCCTCGGCGACAAGATGATGATCACCATCGTCCGCGCCGACGTCAATCTGGGCAAGATCGACTTTGAAGTGGCTCCCGCCGCCAAAGCCTGAGGAGGGGAGAGCATGAGCATCCGTCATGCACTGCCCACTGATGTGGACACACTGGCCGAAATCGAAGCTGCGTCCTACCCGCCCGCAGAGGGGGCATCCCGGCAGAGCATCGCCGGGCGTGTGACTGTCTACCCGGACTGTTTCTGGCTGCTGGACGAGGGCGGCGAGGTGAAAGCTTTCGTCAACGGCTTCGTCACCGATATGCCCGACCTCACCGATGAGATGTACGATGACCCCCATCTCCACACGCCGAAGGGTGGGTGGCAGATGATATTCAGCGTCGTCACCGCCCCGGCCCATCGGCACGAAGGCTGTGCTTCCCGTGTTCTGCGTCAGGTCTGCGCCGACGCGAAAGCCGCCGGGCGCAAGGGCGTCGTGCTCACCTGCAAGGAACGGCTCATCGGCTTTTATGCGCAGTTCGGCTTCGTGGATGAGGGCGTTTCCGTCTCCACCCACGGCGATGTGGTCTGGCATCAGATGCGGCTGACATTCTGAGCAATCATAAAACTTTTTATCCGTCTCCGGTACGCCGGGGGCGGATTTTTTTATGCAAACCTGCCCATTTGCCAAAAATTGCGGCAGTTGGGCGGTTTTGTTTGTTGTAGGGCAGGAAGCGGCGGGGTATACTGATGCCAGAACCAAACAAGCCGGGGCCGAACGTGCTGCCGGTACAGAACAAAATGGAGGTCACGTCTATGTATTATTCCAGCGGCAATTACGAAGCCTTTGCGAGGCCCCGCAAGCCCGAAGGCGTGGATCGCAAATCGGCTTATATCATCGGCAGTGGTCTGGCGGCCCTGACGGCAGCCTGCTATCTGGTGCGGGATGGTCAGATGAAGGGGGAGAGGGTACACGTTTTTGAAAAAGACCCCCTGCCCGGCGGTGCCTGCGACGGCTACAAGTACGACGTGGGCTATGTGATGCGGGGCGGACGTGAGATGGACAACCACTTCGAGGTCATGTGGGATCTGCTCCGCTCCATCCCCTCGCTGGAGACCGAGGGAGCCAGTGTGCTGGACGAGTATTACTGGCTGAACAAGGCCGACCCCAACTATTCCCTCTGCCGCGCTACCGTGAACCGGGGCGAGGACGCCCACACCGACGGCAAGTTCGGCCTGTCGGATAAGGGCGCGATGGAGATCATGAAGCTGTTCTTCACCCCCGACGAGCAGCTTGAGGACAAAAAGATCACCGACTTTTTTGACGATGAGGTGCTCAACTCCAACTTCTGGCTCTACTGGCGCACCATGTTCGCTTTCGAGAACTGGCACAGCGCCCTGGAGATGAAGCTCTATCTCAAGCGGTATATCCACCACATCGGCGGTCTGCCCGACTTCACGGCCCTCCGCTTCACCCGGTATAACCAGTACGAGTCCATCATCCTGCCCATGGTCACCTACCTGAAAGACCACGGCGTCCAGTTCTACTACGACACAAAGGTCGTGGACGTCCAGTTCAGCCTCGAGCCGGGCAAAAAGCAGGCGGCGGGCATCACGGTAGACCACAAGGGCGCGGTGGAGACCATCGACCTCACCGAGGACGACCTGCTCTTTATCACCAACGGCGGCTGCGTGGAGAGCTGCACCGTCGGCGCACAGAACAAGGCCGCGGGCTTCGACCCCGCCATCAAGCCGGGCAACGGCTGGGACCTCTGGAAGCGCATCGCCGCGCTGGACGACTCCTTCGGCCACCCGGAAAAGTTCTGCAGCCAGCCGGAGCTGAGCAACTGGGAAAGCGCCACCATCACGACGCTGGATGAGAAGATCCCCCAGTATATCCAGAAGATCTGCAAGCGGGACCCCTTCAGCGGCCGCACCGTCACCGGCGGCATCGTCACGGTGAAGGACTCTAAGTGGCTCATGAGCTGGACCCTGAACCGCCAGCAGCAGTTCCGCGCACAGCCCAAAGACCAGCTCTGCGTCTGGGTGTACGGCCTGTTCAGCGATAAGCCCGGCGATTACGTCAAAAAGCCCATGCGGGACTGCACCGGCCGGGAGATCTGCATGGAGTGGCTCTACCATCTGGGCGTGCCGGTGGAGGACATCGCAGAGCTTGCCGAGCACAGCGCCAACACCGTGCCGGTCATGATGCCCTATATCGACGCCTTCTTCATGCCTCGCGCGAAGGGCGACCGCCCCGACATCGTGCCGAAGGATGCGGTGAACTTTGCCTTCCTCGGTCAGTTCGCCGAGACCGGCCGGGACACCATCTTCACCACCGAATACTCCATGCGCACCGGCATGGAGGCGGTGTACCGGCTGCTGAACATCGACCGGGGCGTGCCAGAGGTCTGGGGCAGCACCTATGACGTCCGGGCGCTGGTGGATGCCTCGGTGAAGCTGCGGGATGGCCGGAAGCTTACGGACATGGAGCTGCCCCTTATGGGCCGCATCGCCCTGAAGGAGGCGCTGAAGAAGATCGAAGGCACCGACCTCGAGAAGTTCCTGCGCCAGTATCACGCTATCTGACAATAACACTCCATTTTTGATCCCTCCATAACCGGAAGACCGGGTCGCTGCAAGCCTGAGGCAGGAAGCAGCGGCCCGGTCTTTTGTGCTGATTTGCGCGAGATTTCATAAAAAGTCGTACTCATAAAGAAAACTATTATGCAGAATGACCATCTTTGTGCTTGCTCTTTCGGCGGTTCTGTGGTAAGCTTAAAACAAAGAATGCGGCACAGCGGAAGAGAGGCTGTGCCGCAAAAACTGGTCTGGAACATAAAGGAGGTTCTTTTTCGTGAAACACTTTATTTCTCGCCGCAATTTCCTGAAGGCTGCCGGTGTCACCGCCGCTGCCTCCGCCATGGCTGCTGCCGTTCCTCAGGCTTCGGCCGGTTTCCTGACGGGCAAGGATGCCGCTGTCACCATCCTGTACACCAACGATGTCCACACCTACGTCGACAACAAGTCTCCCAAACTGACCTATGCCGCTATCGCTGCCATGAAGCAGGGCTACGTGGATGAGGGCAAGCCCGTCCTGCTGGTGGACGCTGGCGACCATATTCAGGGTACTGCCTACGGCTCCATGGACGACGGCGCTACCATCATCGAGCTGATGAACGAGGCTGGCTACGACATCGCTACTCTGGGCAACCACGAGTTCGACTACGGCATGGCCCGCGCAAAGGCCATCATCAAGGAAGCGGACTTCCCCTATGTCTCCTGCAACTGGGTGGACCTGCGCACCGGCCTGCGCGTCCTGCCCGCTGTCAAGCTGTTCCCCGCAGGCGGCAAGTGGATCGCATTCGTGGGCATCACGACCCCCGAGTCCTTCACGAAGTCCACTCCTGCTTACTTCATGAACGCCAAGCAGACCAGGTACATCTACGACATCCTGGGCGGTGACGACGGCAGGAAGCTGTACGACGCCGTCCAGAAGGCCATCGACAAGGCCAAGGCTCTGGGCGCAGACATCATCATCGGTCTGGGCCATCTGGGCGTTGACCCGTCCTCCTCTCCCTGGACCAGTGAGGAAGTCATTGCCAACACCACCGGCTTTGACGCCTTCATCGACGGCCACTCTCACACCGTCATGGAGAACAAGCAGGTCTACGATGCAGCCGGCAAGGCTGTCACCCTGACTCAGACCGGCTCTTATCTGGCAAACGTCGGTAAGATGACCATCGCCGAGGACGGCGCCATCACCACCGAGCTCATCTCCACCGCTGATGTCTCCGACGCCGCTGTGGCCGCTACCGCAGAAGCCTGGATCAACGATGTGGACGCTATGCTGGGCGAGCAGATCGCCACCACTGACATCAATTTCTACATCAGCGACCCCGCTACCGGCAAGCGCCGCATCCGTACGGGCGAGACCAACCTCGGCGACTTCGTGGCTGACGGCATCTATACTTACTTCAATGAGGTCGAGCAGCTGGACTGCGACATCGCTATGATGAACGGCGGCGGCATCCGCACCGATGTGGACGCCGGCAAGTGGACCTTCAAGACCTGCAAGCAGGTCAGCCCCTTCGGCAACGTGGCCTGCCTGATGTCTGTTACCGGCAAGCAGATCCAGGATGCTCTGGAGTTCGGCGCCCGCTTCGTCGGCCCGGAGGGCAAGGAGAACGGCGGCTTCCTGCATGTTGCCGGTGCGACCTACGAGATCCACACCGACATCCCCAACACCGTCCCCACCGACGACAAGAATGTCTGGATGGGCAGCGCCACCGGCACGCCCCGCGTCCAGAACGTGCGCATCTACAACAAGAAGACCGGCGCTTACGAGCCGCTGGACCTGAACCGCACCTATGCACTGGCCGGCATGAACTACACCCTGCGCAATCTGGGCGATGGCTTCGCCATGTTCGACGGCGCAGAGCTCATCAAGGACTATGTCTCTGAGGACTACCTCGTCATGTCCACCTACGCCATGATCTTCGACGCTGTGAACGATGTGCCTGTCCTGAGCAGCGCCAACAGCCCGCTGGCAAGCTATCCGGGCTACCTGCTGAACTACGAGAATCCGTACGGCGCAGGCCGCATTCAGGTCGTTTGAGTTTTAGAAGAAAATCAGTAAGATAAACAGAAAGCCCCCTCTTCCAGTCGGAAGAGGGGGCTTTCTGATAACTTATGCTTTTGCAAACAGCCCCTTCAGCGCCAGCGGCGTCACGATAGAGGACACGACGATGAGCAGGATGACGGCGGTGAAGTAGACGGGGTCCACCACACCGACCCCGAGGCCCTTCTGGGCCACGATGAGGGCCACCTCGCCGCGGGTCATCATGCCGACGCCCACCTTGAGGGAGTCCGACCAGTTGAAGCGGCAGGCCTTCGCAGCCAGGCCGCAGCCGATGATCTTGGTGAGCAGGGCCACCACCACGAAGCAGGCGCTGAACAGCAGGATGGTGGGTGTCAGGCCGCTGATGTCGGTCTTGAGGCCGATGCTGGCGAAGAAGACGGGGGCGAAGAGGGTGTAGCTGCTGATGTCCACCCGGCGCTCGATGTAGGGCGCATCCTCAAGGGAGCAGAGCACGATGCCCGCGATGTAAGCGCCCGTGATGTCAGCGATGCCGAAATACTGCTCAGCGATGTAGGCCATGGCAAAGCAGAACGCGAGGCTGACGATGGTGATGCGCTGGGTGTGGGGGTTGCGATGGTCCAGCCAGAGCATGGCCTTGTGGATGATGAGGCCGATGACGATGGCTGCGATGAAGAAGAGGACGGTGTCCATCAGCACATCAACGAGGCTGGTGTCTGTGCCGCCGCTGGCACCCAGCACACAGGTGAGCACCACGATGCCGATGACATCATCAATGACGGCTGCGCTGACGATGGTGGTGCCGAGGAAGCTCTTGAGCTTGCCCAGCTCCTGCAGGGTGGCCACGGTGATGGAGACGCTGGTGGCCGTCATGATGGTGCCGATGAAGAGCGCCCGATAAAACTCCGGGCTGCCCAGCGCCGAAAAGCCGTAGAACAGGCTGTAGAGCAGGGTGCCGCCAGCCAGAGGCACGGCCACGCCTACGCAGGCGATGAGGGTGGCGATGGGGCCGGCCCGCATCAGTTCCTGAAGGTTGGTGCCGAGGCCGGTGGTGAACATCAGCAGCACGACACCGATCTCAGCAAAAATGGCGATGGAGTCGCTGGGCTGGACGAGGTTCAGCAGACAGGGCCCGATGACAAGACCTGCGATGATCTCACCCACCACCTGCGGAGCCCGGCATTTGCGGGCGAGCAGCGCAAAGAACTTGGCGCTGATGAGGATGAGGGCGAGATTCCGAAAGATGGAATACATAGGCGATCCTTCCTTTAATGTTAGCAGTCGTTTCGCTCCCCCGTAAGCCCTGCCATGCGCCGCGCACAAAGACAGAAGGGGAGAAGAACACCCTTTATTATAGTCCTCTTTTCGCTGGAATGCAAAGGAAAATCAGCTTGGAAATGGCTAAGGATGCCATATAAAAGAAATATGACGGATATACTGGAAAAGCATAAAAAAGAATGATGAGGGGGATTTTGCTGTCATGCGCTCAAAAATACGAAAAAAATCCTGCGGGAGGGCTTGACATTTTTTGCGGGACTTGCTATAATAAGTTGCTGTCTGAACAGACACGCCGCACAGTCCGCGCGACGCCGCGCGGACTGTGTACCCTTGGCCTCATATTCTTGAGGCCCTTAAGTCCAAAAGGAGGTGCTACAAAATGGCAAAGTACGAAACCATGCTGATTACCAGCGCTGCTCTCGACGAGGAGGCTTCTTCCGCTCTCATCGGTAAGTTCAAGTCCCTGATCGAGGCTAACGGTACCATCGATTCCATCGATGAGTGGGGCAAGCGCCGTCTGGCCTACCCCATCAACGATGAGGAGGAAGGCGTCTACACCGTGATCAACTTCACTGCTGACCCCAGCTTCCCCGCTGAGCTCGACCGTGTGTACAAGATCACTGAGGGCGTTATGCGCAGCCTGATCGTTGCCCACGAGGAGTAATCTTTTCGTGACGAAAAAGGAGTCCGTATTATGTTGAATGTTGTAGCGATCATGGGCCGTCTCGTGGCGGATCCCGAGCTTCGCACCACCCAGAGCGGCACCAATGTGTGCAGCTTCCGCATTGCGTGTGACCGCAACTTTGCCCGTCAGGGCGAGCAGCGTCAGGCCGATTTCATCGACATCGTCGCATGGCGCCAGCAGGCAGAGTTCGTCTCCAAGTATTTCCAGAAGGGCAGTCTGATCGCCATCGAAGGCAGTCTCCAGACCCGCCAGTATCAGGACAAGAACGGAAACAACCGCACCGCTGTGGAGGTCGTGGCAAACAACGTCAACTTTGCTGGCTCCAAATCGAATGGCAGCAATCAGGGCGGCGGCAGCTATCAGAATGCTGCTCCGTCCTACCAGAACGCAGCCCCTGCCCGTCCGGCTGCTGTGGAGGCAGCTCCCAGCTATTCTGCCGGCAATGCAGATGACTTCGCCGTCATCGACGACAGCGACGACCTGCCGTTCTGATTCCCGAACCGGTGTTTTAACCGTAAAAATCCAACAGGAGGTAATAAGCAATGGCTTTTGAAAGAACCGAAGGCTCTCGTCCCGCACGCCCCATGCGTCGCGGCCGCAAGAAGGTTTGCAGCTTCTGTGTCGATCGCATCGACACCATCGATTACAAGGACGTTCCCCGTCTGCGTAAGTACGTCTCTGAGCGTGCAAAGATCATTCCCCGCCGTGTTACCGGCACCTGCGCTTTCCATCAGCGCGCACTGACCGTGGCTATCAAGCGTGCTCGTCACGTTGCTCTGATGCCCTACGTCAGCGACTAATCTGAGATAATCAACCCAATCAAAATAATCAGCGATCAGCAAAGCGCCCTCACTGATGACAAGGTGAGGGCGCTTTTTGGTTTGCTTTAGAGAGTTGACCTCTTCGCCAGAGGCTCCCCTACTAGGGGAGCTGGCGAGGAGCTTGCGACGAGACTGAGAGGTTGTACGAAGGACAGCCTGACCGTGAGCCGCTGCGGGACAAAACCTCTCCGTCATCGCTGCGCGATGCCACCGCCCGGGTTGCGGCACCCAGCGTCTGCTTCGCTGTCGCTTGCATCCTGCTGGCCGCTGCCCCAACAGCTCCTCCCTGTTTCCGCCGCTGGCGGCGGTCGTCGCCGTTGCTCCTAACGAGGGGAGGACTTGGCATTCCGCAAGGTATCATCTCCAAATAGCAAAAAGCGCCCGACACCTCAATGAGATGCCGGGCGTCGCTTTTTATGCGGTTATTTACAGCGTCTTGCAGAACTCTTTCAGGTAGGCGCGGAACGCCTCGCCGATCTCGGGGTGCTGCAGGGCCAGCTCCACCTGTGCCTCAGCGACCTTGAGCTTGTTGCCCATGTCGTAGTGCTTGCCGGTGAACTCCACAGCCGTCATGCCGCCGTAGCTGCGGGCATACTCGGCCATGGCGTCGGTCAGCTGGATCTCGCCGCCGGCACCGGGCTTGGTCCTGGCGAGGATGTCATAGATCTCCGGGGTCAGCAGCACACGGCCCAGAATGGAGTAGTTGCTGAATTCCTGACCCTTCTTGGGCTTCTCGATCATATCGTCCACAAAGAAGTAATTGTCATGGATGGGGGTGGTCTTGAGGCTGCAATAACGGCTCACGTCGGCCCAAGGCACGGCGGACACGCCGGCAACCGGACGGCCGAACTCCTCGTAGGCACGGATGAGCTGGGCGCAGACCGGGTCCTCGCCCCAGATGACGTCGTCACCGTAGATGACCACGAAGGGGTCGTCGCCGGTGAAGGGCTTGGCCATGCTGACAGCGTGGCCGAGGCCGAGGGTCTGCTGCTGGCGGACGAAGAAGATGTTGGCCAGATTGGAGATGCCGAGGCACTCTTCCAGCATCTTCTCCTTGCCGGGAGCGGCAAGTTTTGCTTCCAGCTCAGGGCTGCGGTCAAAGTGGTCCTGGATGATGTCCTGATTGCGGCTCACGATGATAAGGATGTCGGTGATGCCGGAACGGACAGCCTCCTCCACCAGATACTGGATGGCGGGTTTGTCCACGAGGGGGAGCATTCCTTTGGGCATCGCCTTGGTGGCGGGCAGCACGCGGGTGCCAAGACCTGCTGCCGGAATGACCGCCTTGGTGATCTTTTTCATGATTCAGACTCCTTTGGTTTATAGTCTCGGCTGAGGGTGCCTCAGCCGGCAAGAGCAGTAAGCAGAGCCTGCAGATCGGGGCCCAGCAGCAGGGTAAAGGCGCTGCCCCCCACCATCAGCAGCAGCATACACAGCAGCACGGCCCCAAGGCTGACGCCGCCCTGGGCGCGGAGCACGGCCTGACGCTGCTGGGCGTCGGGGAACTCAGACTGGATGCGGCGGATGTGGTCGGCGGCGCTCTTGCGGTAGAGCCACTTACCGTACATACCGCGCACCAGCATCAGCACGAAGCTGAGGACAGAGCAGACCCGGGCAAACACCGTCAGAGCGGAAGCGCTCATGGCCGGGGCGAGGGCGCTGCCGGAGAGCTGCAGCATCTCGATAAAGGTGGGCGCTGCCAGCAGGAGTTCAGCGGCCAGAAAGCCGAAGGCCGGTTTCCACGCCTTGCGGTAGAAGAAGTAGAAGGGGCCGAACAGCAGAGCCGAAAAGCTCATGGATACTTTGCTCTTCTGGAGCTGCATCCGGCTGTAAGCGGCGAGGTAAGCGGGGGCGGCGGGGCCGATATAGTCCAGCCAGTCCTGACGGGCGATGCCGTCCATCTTGGCCTCTTTGCCGAAAGCGTCCTCAAAAAACTCCTTCTCCGGGTCGGCGGAAGTGCCGAACTGACGGTACATCTGGGAGTAGTCGAAAGTCTCTTCATCGCTGTCGCGGGAAGAAGGAGGCTCCTGCCCCTCGGGGGGCAGCACAGCGCCGCAGCAGCGGCAGGTTTCCTCGTCCCGCAGGGTGCGCTCGCCGCAGGACGGACAGGTGCGGAGCTGGCTCTCCTCGTAGGGGAACTTCCACTCGTAACCGGCGGCGTGGGCGGGGCGGTGGATGCACTGGCTCAGCTTCTCGTAGCAGACGCGGTGATAAGGCGCGCCGCAGTCGGGGCAGACCACGATGTCATCCTGAAGCGTGAGGGGCTTGCCGCAGCCCTCACACGGACAGCCATAGTATTTTGGCATAACATCCTCCAATGAATATGGTAGTTTATCAGTATTATACACTTAAAATGCGGAAAAGAAAAGGCGGAAATCTTCAAATTTCCAGCACAATGGTATTTTTTCCTCTTTACTTTATCATGGATTCTGGGTATACTAATGAAGTATCTGTGTATAAACTGTATCTTTTGGGAGTAAATCTCTCCGTCATTGGCCGAGTCCTCGGGCAGGCTTTCCTTCGTACAACCTCTCCGTCACGCCTACGGCGTGCCACCTCCCCTGGTAGGGGAGGCTTTGGCAGTCCCCGCAGAGTGAACGGTTTCGCCAGAGGCTCCCCTACTAGGGGAGCTGTCGAGCGTCAGCGAGACTGAGAGGTTGTACTAAGACGGGCCTGCCCGTGTGCGTGGCTGATGATGAAGAGGATGCTCCTGTTCTTTGAGACGAGAGGAATAAAACGATGATCACCACTGATGAACTGAAAGTACAGCTGGCTGAATACCACACCGCTGTAAAGGACTTGGAGGAGGCGCTGGCCATCGACGCTTCCCGCAAGCGCGTGCAGGAGCTGGAGCACACCATGTCCCGCCCCGGCTTCTACGACGACGCTGAGCTGAGCAAGAAGGTCTTCGACGAGGTGGGCGACCTGAAGGGCAAGCTGACCCGCTTCGAGAAGCTGCAGGGCCTGTACGATGACGCCGAGACCATGCTGGTCATGCTGGACGAGGAGTACGACCCCGAGATGGTGCCGGAGGCCGAAGAGGCCGTCAACGCCGTGGGCAAGGCTGTGGACGAGCTGCAGCTGATGACCATGCTGAACGGTGAGTACGACCACAGCAACGCCATCCTGACCTTCCACGCAGGCACCGGCGGCACCGAGGCACAGGACTGGGCCGAGATGCTCTACCGGATGTACAACAAGTGGGCGCAGGCTCACGGCATGACCGTCGAGGTCCTGGACTATCAGGACGGCGACGAGGCCGGCATGAAGAGCGCTTCCATGATGGTCAAGGGTGCCAACGCCTACGGCCTGCTCAAGAGTGAGAACGGCGTCCACCGTCTGGTGCGCGTCTCTCCCTTTGACGCCAACGCCCGCCGTCAGACCAGCTTTGCCTCTCTGGAAGTCATGCCCGAGCTGGACAACACCATCCAGGTGGACATCCGCCCCGAGGACATCGAGATGCAGGTCTACCGCTCCTCCGGTGCCGGCGGCCAGCACATCAACAAGACTTCTTCCGCTGTCCGACTCATCCATAAGCCCACCGGCATCGTGGTCAGCTGCCAGACCCAGCGCAGCCAGTTCCAGAACCGCGACTACGCGATGGAAATGCTGAAGGCAAAGCTGTACCAGATCGCCAAGCAGCAGCACATGGATAAGATCGACGACATCAAGGGCGTCCAGAACGAGATCGCATGGGGCCACCAGATCCGCTCCTACGTCTTTATGCCCTACACGATGGTCAAGGACCACCGCACCAACTACGAGACCGGCAACGTGGACGCTGTCATGGACGGCGACCTCGACGGCTTCATCTTCGCTTACCTCAAGGCCGCAAGCCGTGGTGAGCTGCAGGATACCTGAGCCGGAACACGACCCTGAAACAATCAGCACCCGCTTTTCTGCCCGATGGGGGAGAGAGGCGGGTGTTTTTTTGTCCGGGGGAAAAACGGCCCATGGACAAATCGCTCATGTTGCTGCACGGAAGGTTTGGCCCAGCGGCCTTTTTGTAGAAAAATGACAAATATTTGCCCAAAAGATTGTTGACAAAAGCTATTGAAAAACCTATAGGGGGGGGGGGTAAAATAAAAGAAGGAAAAACCACGAAACAGGAGGTAAAAATTATGCGGTTACGGAAAACAATGAAGCGCACGGCGGCAGCTGTGCTGGCGCTCAGCATGGCGGTGTCAGCTGCGGCGCTACCGGCATCGGCCGGTTTCAACATCGATATGTCTAAGGTGGATGGCGATGTTGAGATCACGCAGGTAGACGATAACGGCAGCGCAAAAGTGACCATCAAGGTTGGCGGCGTTGAGAAGACGAACGATTTCAGCGACGGAAAAGAGGGTAATGATGTCACCATCACCGGCGACAACACCAAGTCCACGGCCACCGAAAACCTGAACGCAGAGGAAGAGAACACCTCCGAGGCCGAAAAGTCCGGCGAAAACACCTCCGAGGCCGAAAAGTCCGGCGAAAACACCTCCGAGGTTGAAAAGTCCGGCGAAAACGCCTCCGAGGTTGAAAAGTCCGGCGAGACCGAGGAGCAGGCCCAGGAGCCCGGCTCTCTGGAGCTGCTGGCCCCGGAGGACGAGGAGAAGCAGGCCCAGCAGAAGGAGACTCAGGAGAAGCCCGCCGACTCTCAGGAGCCGGAACAGACCGAAAAGACCTCCGATCAGGTGATCGAGTACGGCCAGTATGACGCCGAGGCCCAGAAGGAGGCCGCAAAGCCTGCCGCAAAGCCCGCCGCAAAGCCTGCTGCGGAGCAGGAGGCTGAGGAGAAGACCTACGAGGCCACCAACGCCCCCACCACCCTTTCCGAAAAGGCGCAGGCTGCCGCCAACAATGTGGTGAAGATCATCAATAATTCTGCCAATGCCCTGAAGGTCATCCTTCGTGACCTGAAGGTGGATGCAGGGAATACGAAAGAGAACGCTGTGACCGTTTCCGGTAGTGGCAATGTGACGCTGGAGCTGGACGGCAAGAATGAGCTGACCGGCGGAACAGGGCTTAAGAACTATGACATAGACCGTGCAGGAGCGGGGCTCAGAGCTGAGGGAAAAGGTACAACGACCATCGAAGACAGAGATGGTAATGGTTCCTTGGTAGCCACTGGTGGAACACTTACAGTAAGTGATACAATGGGGAAGTCCTCTTATGCTGCGTCTGGCAGAGGAATTGATGGCGCAGAGATTGCCGGCGGAAATGTCATCGGAAAAGGCGGCGATATTATAAGTGATGCTTCAGACTCCGGCGGTAAGTTTTTCGGAGCAGGTACCGGAATTCTAACGAAAAAGATTTCGGGCGGTATCGTAGAAGCGATTGGCGGAGATGTTACAGGAATTGACAGCAAGGACGGCATGATTATTGTGACCGCTGGTCAGGGCCTGGGCGGTGATGGCTATGCAAATGCGTACGGCGGCCCCATAGAAATTTCCGGAGGAACGGTAAAAGCAACGGGCGGAAATGTTTTGATTGATCGTGGCTTGAAAGAACCTTATGATGGAGCGGACGGCGTCCATAGTACGAATGAAGTAAGAGTCTCCGGAGGAACGCTGATTGCACAGGGAGGCAACACAAAAGATGGTGACGGAGGATCGGGCATTGGTAATGCAACGATCTCCGGCGGCACTGTTGTGGCTGTTGGCGGTACGGGAAGCAAATACGGCGGCAATGGTTTTGATAAAAATAGCAAAGTGGAGGTTACTGGCGGCACGGTGACCGCTCAGGGCGGCAAGGGCAATAACAAAAATGGTGCTGCCGTTGGGAATGATAAGAATGTTACCGGCACTGTAACTCCGGTGGAATCGGACCATGTGCATGAATACGCCGATAGCCAAACTGTGAAGGAGGCCACCTGCACCAGCGAGGGCTACAAGTTGAAGAAGTGTAGCAAATGCGGTGTAGAAGAATTGGAACGCATCGCCCAAAAAGCCCATAACTGGGTGGAGAGTGGACACAGGGATGCGACCTGTACCGAAGACGGATACACCGAGTATAAGTGCTCTGCCTGCGGCGAGACGAAGCGGGACGAAATACCTGCTACCAAAGAACACCACTTTACCGTAGTTGCAGGGGTAGTGGCACCCACCTACACCTCCGAGGGCTACACCATCTACAAGTGCGAGACTTGTGATGAGACCGAGAAGCGGGACATTGTGCCCATGCTGGTGCCCGAGAGCAACGGCGGCTCCTCCGCTGTCACCCTGACCGTTACCGGGGCGGGGGCCTACGAGACCTCCATTGCCGAGGGCCGGTATGTTGTGGCAGTGCCTGCTGAGACTGCCGTCCTTTCCGGCTGCCTGAGCAACCTGAAGGAGCTGAAGGCTCAGGGCGTGAACACCCTCGTGTTCCGCACCCAGCTCCGTGAGACCGCTCTGAACATCGACAGTATGCTGTCTCTGGGCGTGGACGGCACCCTCTTTACCCTCACCCACTCCGGTGAGAGCGCAGAGCTGACGGTGGGCGGTTTTGCACACAACGAGCTGCTCCACTAAATAACCAACCTCCCAAGGCGGAGAGCTTCCGCATCTCCCCGCTTTGTACGAAAAGGCCCCCGGCACGTTCCGCATCGTGCCGGGGGCTTTTTTGTTAATGTGACGCTTACGAACCGCCCAGACAGGCGGCAAGATCGTCCTCCGGCGTGGTGATGGGCCGGAGGTCATACTTCTCCTGCAAAACAGCGGCCACCCCGGGGGAGAGGAAGGCGGGCAGGGTGGGGCCGAGACGGATGCCCCGGATGCCCAGCGCCAGCAGGGCCATCAGCACACAGACCGCCTTCTGCTCGAACCAGCAGAGGATGATGGAGAGGGGCAGCTCGTTGACCGAGCAGTCAAAAGCGCCCGCCAGACCCAGCGCGATCTGGATGGCACTGTAGGCGTCGTTGCACTGGCCCACGTCGAGGATGCGGGGCAGACCGGCCACCGTGCCCAGCGGCAGGTCGTTGAGGCGGAACTTGCCGCAGGCCAGTGTCAGGATGACGGTGTCGGGCGGGGTCAGCTTGGCGAAATCCGTATAGTACCGGCGGGAGGGGCGGGTGCCGTCGCAGCCGCCGATGAGGAAAAAGTGCCGGATGGCACCCTCGTGGACGGCTTGGACGATCTCCTCCGCATGGCTCAGTACGGCATGGTGGGCAAAGCCGGTGGTGACCACACTGCCGCCGTTCATGCCCGGGATGAGGGTGTCCTCCGGGTAGCCGCCCAGCTCAAGCGCTTTGGCGATGACCGGCGAAAAATCCCGGTCCTCTCCGATGTGGGTGACGCCGGGATAGGAGACGACAGAGGTGGTGAATACCCGGTCGGCATAGCTGGGCCGGAGGGGCATGATGCAGTTGGTGGTGAAGAGCACCGGCGCAGGGATGTCCTCAAACTCCCGCTGCTGGTTCTGCCATGCGGTGCCAAAATTGCCTTTCAGGTGGGGAAAGCGCTTTTTCAGTTCCGGGTAGCCGTGGGCAGGCAGCATCTCGGAGTGGGTGTAGACATTGATGCCCTTGCCCTCGGTCTGCTCCAACAGGCACTTGGCGTCGTAGAGGTCGTGGCCGGAGATGACGATGAAAGGCCCTTTCTCGATGGTCAGGGGCACCTCCACCGGCTCCGGGTCGCCAAACGCGCCGGTGTTGGCCTTGTCCAGCTCAGCCATGACCCGGTAGGCCATCCGCCCGGTGTCCTCCACCAGCTGAAAGAGCTTGTCCTTGTCCCGCTCCTGTGCGATGGCCCGCAGCGCCGTGCAGAAAAACAGGTCGATCTCGCCATCGGTATAGCCCAGCACCCGCGCGTGGTAGGAGTAAGCCGCCATGCCGCGCAGCCCAAAGAGGACAAAGGAGCACAGGCTCTTCCGGTCGGGGTCCGGCTCCTGCCACAGCTTCTGCATATCGTAGTCGGACACTGGTGCAGGTGCAGGGCTGGCCGAGGCAAAGGCTTCCTGCTTGGCCTTCCAGACCTTATCGGTCAGCTGCGCCACCGTCTGGGGGTCGAAATCAACATTGGTGATGGTGGTGAACAATCCTTCCGTCAGCAGGAGTGCCTGCGGGGGCTGGATGGGTCTGCCGATGTCCAGCAGCAGGGTGGCAAAGCCGATGAGTGCCCCGGTGAGCTTGTCCTGCGCGTCGGCTGTCTCGGCTGATTTGCCGCAGACACCCGCTTTTCCGGTGCAGGCCGTGCAGTTTGCCGCCTGCTCGCATTGATAACAGAACATCATTTCGTCCATGCAAAAACCTCTTTTCGTTTGATGAAAGGAGTATGAGCGGGACAGCAGACAGTTATGCAGACAGGCGGGCAAAACAAAAGGGCCGCACCCGGTGTGGGTGCAGCCCTCTGGAACGATTTGGAAAAAGCTTAGTAGGTGATGCCCTGAGCCATCATGGCGGTAGCGACCTTCAGGAAGCCGGCGCAGTTTGCACCGACCATCAGGTTGCCCTCGGAGCCGGCGGCCACGGATGCATCGTAGGAAGCATGGAAGATGCCCTCCATGATGCCCTTCAGCTTTGCATCGACCTCTTCGAAGCTCCAGCTCAGACGCTCGGAGTTCTGGCTCATCTCCAGACCGGAGGTGGCCACGCCGCCGGCGTTGGAAGCCTTTGCGGGTCCGTACAGGATGCCGTTGGACAGGTAGACCTCGATGGCCTCGGGAGTGCTGGGCATGTTAGCGCCCTCGCAGACCACGGTGCAGCCGCCCTTCACCAGAGCCTCTGCGGACTCCTTGTTGATCTCGTTCTGGGTAGCGCAGGGCAGGGCGATGTCGCAGGGGACAGTCCAGACCTTGGTGCAGTCAGCAACATAGGTCGCATCCTTGTGGGTCTCAGCATACTCCTTGATGCGGCCGCGGCGGACTTCCTTCAGATCCTTGACGTAGGCCAGATCGATGCCGTTGGGGTCGTAGACATAGCCGTTGGAGTCGGACATGGTGACGACCTTGGCACCCAGCTGGGTGGCCTTCTCGCAGGCGTAGATGGCGACATTGCCGGAGCCGGAGATGACCACGGTCTTGCCCTCGAAGCTGTCGCCGCGCATGCACTTCAGAGCCTCAGCGGTGAAGTAGCACAGGCCGTAGCCGGTAGCCTCGGTACGGGCCAGAGAACCGCCGAAGGTCAGGCCCTTGCCGGTGAGCATACCGCCCTGGAAGCTGTTGGTCAGACGCTTGTACTGGCCGAACATATAGCCGACCTCGCGGCCGCCGACGCCAATATCACCGGCGGGGCAGTCCACGAACTGGCCGATGTGGCGGTACAGCTCGGTCATGAAGCTCTGGCAGAAGCGCATGACTTCCATGTCGCTCTTGCCGTGGGGGTCGAAGTCGGAGCCGCCCTTGCCGCCGCCCATGGGCAGGGTGGTCAGGCTGTTCTTGAAGGTCTGCTCGAAGCCGAGGAACTTCAGGATGCCCTGATTGACAGAAGGATGGAAGCGCAGGCCGCCCTTGTAGGGGCCGATGGCGCTGTTGAACTGGACGCGGTAGCCGCGGTTCACCTGGACCTTGCCCTGGTCATCGACCCAGGGTACACGGAAGGTGATGATGCGCTCAGGCTCGACCAGACGCTCGATGAGGCCGGCCTTCTCGTACTCGGGGTGCTTCTCCACGACGGGCTGGATGCTCTCCAGCACCTCGCGGACAGCCTGCAGGAACTCGGGCTCGTTGGCATTGCGCTTTTCCAGGCCCTCGTAGACACGCTTCAGATATTCATTCGTCAGCATAATGATATACTCCTTTTCCCTTATCTCTATTGTGTGGAGGCTCCGTCTTTCCCGTTTCCCACGGCGGGGCTGATAAGCCTCTGACCACTTTGCTATTATAAAGCTTTATCTGCCGATTTACAAGATGGCCCGCCCCGCAAAAACCGGAAAATCTTTCAAAAAACAATGGAAAAGATGAATACACTTCACGAAAAAGACGGGACACATCAAAAAATTGCGATAAAACCTGCTTTTGGAAAGAAACAAAAAATCCCTGCACCGGCCCGGAACAGGCAGTACAGGGAGGAAAAGTCTTACTTCAGCAGCTTCTCGCAGGCGTCAGCGGCACCCTCGAGGAACTGACCGCCGTAGGTCTCGATCATGCCGGCGTCGGACAGCGCAGCCAGCTGCGGGTCGATGGGGCATTTGGCCAGAACGGGCAGGTGATGCTTTGCGGCCACCTCGTCCACATGGCTGTCGCCGAACACATTGATGTGCTTGCCGCAGTCGGGGCAGACGATATAGCTCATGTTCTCGACGATGCCCAGCATCGGCACCTTCATCATCTCGGCCATGTTCACGGCCTTGGCCACGATCATGCTCACCAGCTCCTGCGGGCTTGCCACGACGACGATGCCGTCCACGGGCAGGCTCTGGAAGACGGTCAGGGGGACGTCACCGGTTCCCGGAGGCATATCCACAAACAGGAAATCGACGTCTTTCCAGACCACATCGGTCCAGAACTGCTTGACCGCACCGGCGATGACGGGGCCGCGCCAGACGACGGGGTCTTCCTCGTTCTCCACCAGCAGGTTGATGCTCATGACGTCGATGCCCATCCGGCTCTGGATGGGCCAGCAGCCCTTGTCGTCGGCCATGGCGCGGCCATGGATGCCGAACAGCTTGGGGATGGACGGGCCGGTGATGTCGGCGTCGAGGATGCCGCAGTGGTAGCCGCGGCGTGCCATGGCACAGGCCAGCAGGGCGCTGGTCATGCTCTTGCCGACGCCGCCCTTGCCGGATACGACGCCGATGACCTTCTTGACGCTGCTATTGGGGTTGGGTGCGTCATGCTGGGGCGCAGCATCGCGGGAAGAACACGCTGCCCCGCAGTTGGAGCAGTCATGGGTACATTCTTCGCTCATTGTCTCGTTGCGCACGGCCGTGGTACCGGGGTGCGCTTCCTCCTTGCATTCTTAGATCCGGTCTGGCGGAACATTCCCGCCAGATACGATATATATCATATCATAAAACTGGGAAAGAAACAACCCACGGCCCCGCTCATATTTCTCAGAGCAGCTTACATATCTATAAAAAGATACACTGGGGAAAGGGAGGGGTGCGCTGTGCGGCAGAGCTATCTGAAAAACGCAGCCCTGATGACCGGGGCGGATATCCTGCTCCGTCTGGCGGGCATGGGGCTGCGCATCTGGCTGGCGAACGCTCTGGGCGGCGAGGGGATGGGACTGTACCAGCTGGTGCTGGCGGTCTATTCGCTCTTCGTCACGCTGGCGACGGCGGGCGTCTCGGTGGCGGCCACCCGCCTGATGGCCGAAGAGCTGGCCCGCAGCCCGGCGGAGGCCCGGGGGATGCTTCACCGTCTCCTGCTGGCGGGGGGCGGGTTGGGCGTGCTGGCGCTGGCGGCGCAGTTCGGGCTGGCGGGCCTTGCCGCAAAATGGTGGCTGGGCGATGTCCGGGCGGCGGGGGCGCTGCGTGTCTCGTCGCTGGGCCTGCCGTGGATGGCGGTGTCGTCGGTACTGCGGGGCTTTTTCATCGCCCGGCGGCAGGTGGAGCCAAACGTCCTGAGTCAGCTGGCCGAGCAGACCGTCCGCATCGGCATCGTCTACTTTGCGCTGGAGCGGGCCGACGTCCTCGGCTGGGACGTAGGCGGGCGCTGCACGGCAGTGCTGGGCGCAACGGCGGTCAGCGAGGCCGTCAGCACTGGGCTGATGGCACTTTTTTACCGTAAAGAGGCCCGCCGCTGCTTCGGTGCGCGGCCTGCCTGCCGCCCGCAGGAACCGGGAAAGCGCCTCTGGGACATTCTCTGGCCGGTGGAGGGAGGACGCTGTCTCGCCAGCGCTCTCCACACTGCGGAGAATATGCTGGTGCCGGCCTGTCTGGCAGTCTATCTGCAATTTTCCGGCGGGCGTGCCGAAGCCGTGGCCCAGTACGGCAGCCTCAAGGGGATGGCCCTGCCTCTGCTGACCTTTCCCTTCGGACTGCTGGGGAGCCTTTCCGTCCTGCTGATGCCCGAGATCACTCAGGCCCACCTCCGGGGGCAGAGCGGGCGGCTGGCGGCTCTCATCGACAGGATGCTCCGGCTCACCGGCTATTTCTCGGCGCTGGCAGGCGCGGCGTTCTGGGTGTGGGGTCAGCCGCTGGCCGAAGTCCTCTACGGCAGCGCCGAGGCGGGCAGCTACCTTGTCATCCTCGGCCCGGCCATGCCGCTGATGTACCTCGAGAGCATGGTGGACGGTGCTATGAAGGGGGTAGGGGAACAGAAAGCCGTCTTCCGCTACAGCATGTGGGACTCCTGCCTCCGCATTGCGGGCGTGCTGCTCCTGCTGCCCCGCTTCGGGATGAAGGGCTTTCTTTTTGTGATCTTGCTGTCCAGCTTCTACACCTGCACCGCCAACACGGGGCGGCTGCTGTCCAGCTGCGGCCTTCCGCTGCGTCTGTGGAGGTGGCTGGGTGCGCCGGGCTTTGCGGGAGCCGTCAGCGCCGGGGCCGGGCTGGCCCTGCGGCATCTTTTGGCGGACTGGCTCACCGGCGGAGCCCCCTTGCAGCTGGCGGCGGTAGCGCTGGGCGGCGCGGGGATGGCAGCGGTCTGCTTTGCGGCGGCGTGGCCGCTGGGCCTCGGCGAAGAGCTGCGGGCCGTGGCGGCAGGGGAGAGGCGGCATAAGAAAAATGTCCAAAAAGTGAAATAACTGGACACGGGGAAGAGAATCGAGTATAATACTAAAGATATTATGGGGTGATAGGCCCTTGAAATAAAAAACGGCAGCTGACATCTTCGGATGCCGGCCCCCGATGCAAAAGAGGATATGCTGTGAAGGAAAAGAAAACAAATCTGCTGCAGGTACTGGCCCGCCGGGCTCTGCTGGTGGCGCTGGACGGAGCCATCGTAGCCTTCAGCTTCTATTTCGCCCTGCTGCTGCGCGCAGACGGCGCTGTCGAGGCCTCCTGGTGGCCCCACAACCGCGCCCTGCTCTACGCGAATCTGCCCTGGATCGTGGCAGTCTATCTGCTCAGCTTTCTGGCCGGGCGGCTCTACACCATCCTTTGGAAGTACGCCGGGGAGCGTGACCTCATCCGTCTGGCCGGGATGATCGCCGTCCCGACGGGCATCGTCTATCTGGTCAACCGCTGCTTCATCCACGGTGTGCTCTTCAACTCGGCCAACGCCATGGCGGCGGTGCTCATTTTACTGTTGATCGGCGGGAGCCGTCTGGCCTGGCGGCTCTTCCTGAATCACCCGCTGGGCGAGCGGCTGCGCGGCAACGCCAGCAAGGACCCCAACCGCCCTGTCATGATCGTGGGTGCGGGCGAAGCTGGTGCGTGGGCCATCAATGTCTGCAAGACCAATACCAGCTACGGCCATGTCATCTTGGCCGTGGACGATGACCCCAACAAGCTGGGCCAGACCATCCACGGTGTCCCGGTGCGCGGCACACTGGAAGAAATTCCCGACCTGTGTACCCGCTACAACATCCATACCATCATCGTGGCGATCCCGACCCTGAAGGGAAACCGCCTGAACCACGTCATCGACCTCTGCGTCTCCACCCATTGCGCTGTGCAGATGCTCAGCGACCCCCAGCTGGTGGGTGCAGGCACCCCTCAGCAGGGTGCGTTCCGTGAGCTGAATACCGCCGATTTCCTCTCCCGTGAGGAAGTCACACTGGACACGGAGAAAATTTCCGGCTACCTCACCGGCAAGACCGTTCTGGTGACGGGCGGCGGCGGCAGCATCGGCAGCGAGCTCTGCCGTCAGGTCATGCGCTTCAACCCTGCAAAACTGCTTATCTTCGATATTTATGAGAACTGTGCCTATGAACTGCTGATGGAACTGCAGCAGAAGTATGGCCGTGATGTGCCGGTCACGGTGCTGGTCGGCTCCATCCGGGACAAAGCCCGTCTGGATGAGGTATTTGAGACGTACCACCCGACGGTGGTGTTCCATGCTGCCGCCCACAAGCACGTCCCGCTGATGGAGATCAGCCCCGCCGAGGCCGTCAAGAACAATGTCTTTGGCACCAAGAACCTGCTCACCAGTGCCAGCGAACACGGCGTAGAGCGGCTGGTGCAGCTCTCCACCGATAAGGCCGTCAACCCCACCAGCGTCATGGGCTGCACCAAGCGCCTGTGTGAGATGCTCATCCAGACCTTCGCGGGCAACACCGACATGAAGTGCGTCGCCGTCCGCTTCGGCAATGTGCTGGGCAGCCACGGCAGCGTCATCCCGCTGTTTGAGGCGCAGATCAAAAAGGGCGGCCCCGTCACCCTCACCGATGCCAACATCGAGCGCTACTTTATGACCATCCCGGAGGCGGCACAGCTGGTGCTGCAGGCCGGTGCGCTGGCCGAGAGCGGCAGCATCTATGTGCTGGACATGGGCGAGCCGGTCAAGATCATGGACCTTGCAAAACAGCTCATCCGCTTCTACGGCTATGAGCCGGGCGTGAACATGGATATTAAGATCGTGGGTCTGCGCCCCGGCGAAAAACTCTACGAAGAGCTGATGATGGACGAGGAGCAGGACAAGATGCGCCGCACCGTCCACAATAAGATCTTCGTGGCTCCGCCCCGGAACATCGACCTGGGCGAGTTTTACCAGCAGCTCCAGGAGCTGGCCGTCGCCGCCGAGCACAACGACGACAGCGTGGTGGAGCAGTTGGCCAAAATGGTGCCTACCTTTACCCCCACCCGCGAGAACCTCAAGCTGTAAAACTGCTGGCTGCACGGCACCTTTGCTGTGTAAAAATATATGAGAGGGATGTACAATCATGGAAAAGAAACCGTTTTTGACTGAGTCGATGGCTCAGGACATCATTCAGGACGTACCCACCCCCTTCCACGTCTATGACGAGAAGGGCATCCGCGAGAACGCCCGCCGCATCAACAAGGCATTCAGCTGGAACAAGGGCTTCCGCGAGTATTTTGCGGTCAAGGCTCTGCCGAACCCCGTCATCCTCCAGATCCTGAAGGAAGAGGGCTGCGGCGTGGACTGCTCCTCTCTGACCGAGCTGATGCTCAGCGAAGTGTGCGGCTTCAGCGGCAGCGACATCATGTTCTCCTCCAACCAGACCCCTGTGGAGGACATGAAGAAGGCTTACGAGCTGGGCGCTTATATCAACCTCGATGACGCCACGATGGTGGACTTCCTCGACCGGGTGGCCGGTGTGCCGGAGAACATCTTCTGCCGCTACAATCCGGGCGGCACCTTCCAGCTGGGCGAGAGCAAAGAGGGCTTCCAGGTCATGGACAAGCCCGGCGACGCCAAGTACGGCATGACCGAGGAGCAGATGATCGACAGCTACAAGAAGCTGGCCGCAAAGGGTGCCAAAAACTTTGGCATCCACGCCTTCCTCGCCTCCAACACCATCTCTGACGCCTATTATCCTGAGCTGGCAGGCATCCTCTTCCAGCTGGCTGTCCGCGTCCAGAAGGCCACCGGCGTGCATATCGCCTACATCAACCTGTCCGGCGGTGTCGGCATCCCGTACCGCCCCGAGCAGACTGAAAACGACATCATGGCCATCGGCGAGGGCGTCCGCAAGAAGTTTGAAGAAATTCTGGTCCCCGTCGGCATGGGCGATGTCTCCATCTTCACCGAGATGGGCCGCTTCACCACCGGCCCCTACGGCGCTCTGGTGGCTACTGCCATCCACGAGAAGCACATCTATAAGGAATACATCGGTCTGGATGCCTGCGCGGCCAACCTGATGCGCCCCGCCATGTACGGCGCTTACCACCACATCACCGTGCTGGGCAAGGAAGACGCACCCCACGACCACAAGTATGATGTGGTCGGCGGTCTGTGCGAGAACAACGACAAGTTTGCCATCGACCGTATGCTGCCCAAGATCGACATCGGCGACATCGTGTATATCCACGACACCGGTGCGCACGGCTCTGCCATGGGCTACAACTACAACGGCAAGCTGCGCAGCGCCGAGGTCCTGCTCTGCGAGGACGGCTCTCACCGCCTCATCCGCCGTGCTGAGACTCCCCGCGACTACTTTGCAACGCTGGACTTCCTGCCCTTCATGAAGCCGCTGCTGGGCGAGTACAACGACGACTGAGCACGCTTCTGACTCCATCACACCAGAATAAAGCGAGGAACGACGCAGATGTTTTTTGGATTCCAACTCACCTGTGGCCTGATGCTGGTTTTTTACGGCTATTCGGTCATGAAAAATCCACGGGTCTGGGGCGACCAGGGCCGTCAGGCCGTCAAGGCCGAAAATTTCCCCGAGTACTGCCGCCAGAACGGCCTGTTTTTCCTGAAAGCTGGCTTCATCATGGCGCTCATTGGTGCGCTGGACGCACTGGTAACGCTTTCGGGTCTGCTGTACGTCCTGCTGTACCTGTTCGGGCTGGCGTTTGCGTTCTACCCGCTGACCCGCTGGTGCAAGGAGAACGAGGGCTTCTCGTGGCCCTGGCCCCGCGTCGAGAGCGAGAAAAAGCGGATCAAAAAGCTGCGTCAGCAGCAGGAGGCCGAACAGGCGGAACGAGAAGAAAAGTAAATAGCAAAAAATAAGAGGCTGTTGCAAAACAGCCTCTTATTTTTTGCTTAAATCAACCCTTTTTCTGCACAATAGTGGTAAATACCATCCTCTGCACAGGTGCCGCAGACCTCGCTGGCGATGGCTTTCAAATCGGCAGAGGCGTTGCCCATGGCGACGCTGTGACCGACAGCCTGAAACATTTCTATATCGTTGTTGCCGTCACCGAAAGCCATTGCATCCTCGGGCGTCAGGCTGTAATAGGCCAGAACTTTCCGGATACCGGCTCCTTTTCCGCCGGAGCTGGGGATGATGTCCACCGCCCTGTCCCACCAGGCGGCGATTTTTGCACCGCTCGTGCCTTTGAGAATGGCGGGCCAGTCGCTTTCGCGGCAGCCCATCAGCAGCTGGAAAACTTCACCTCGGGAGACTTCATCGAACTTATCGGAAATGACCGGCGCTCGTCCGCCGATGGCGTAATATGCCGTCAAATCGTCGTCCGTTCCGTTGGAGAGCAGCTGCGTCCGTCCGGCAACCGACACCGGACGACCAAGCGCTGCGGCGTTTTGGATCAGCGTCTGCACATCCTGCGGCGGGATGGGGCTGACAAAAATATCTCCGCGACGGTCATAGCAGTAGGAGCCGTTGTAGGTAAGAAAGACATCGAACTCCACGCCGTCGAATTTCGGCACAATGAGCGGAGAACGCCCGGTGGCGATGGCCAGCAGGATTCCGTTTTGCTGTAAGCGGCGCAGAGCGTCCAGTGTCTGCGCAGTAATACGCTTTTTCTCCATGTCGATGAGGGTACCGTCGATGTCGAAAAAGATGATGCGGGGTTTGTGCATGGTGCTGTACCTCCAATGCAAAAAGAGGGGAGAGACTTATCTGCGGGCCGTGGGCTGGCCCACGATGTCGTAGATGTCACGCCCGGCAAGCGCCTCAAAATGTGCCTTGATGGCGAGGTTGATGTCCCACTTGTTCTGCGGATAATCGCCGTAGCGGCGGCGGACGTCCTCCATCCGCTCAATGATGTCCATGACACCGTCGGCCCCGGCCAGCGAGTCGCAGAGCTGGATGAGTCTGTCGTACTCGTCGTAGGCCATGCCGTCCAGTCCGTCGGCAATGATTTTCGTTTCTTCGGGCGTCGTGTCACGCCTGCCTACATAGTCGGCCAGCGACTGGTTATTGAAGGAATGACTCAGGCAGACCCGCGCCACCTCGTCGTACCCCAGCGAGAGCATGTAGCGGTAGCCGTCTACGACATGGCCGAGGTGCCGCTTGCCGTACCGCCGCCCGATGTCGTGGAGCAGCCCCAGCACATAGGCCTTGTCTGCGTCCAGCCCGCAGGCGCGGGCGATGGCCTCGGCGCAGTGGGCTGCTATGCGGCTGTGGTCGCCCCAGGGGCCGGGGTTGTGGGGCTCAGCTTCGGCTAAAAGGGCCTCGGCGGTCTTGAGGTCAGGGTACATGGAAACGCCTCCTTATAGTGCGTCGATGTCGGCCTGTAGTTTCTCGTAGAATTTCCCCAGATGGAGACCGTCGATGAAGCGGTGGTTGACCTCCACCGACATCCCCAGTGTCTTGCGGCCATTTGCCTCTGCATATCGGCCCCATGTAATGCGGGGAATGTTGTCGTCTTTGTCAAAGTCCCGCTCGTTGGTGCAGCCGGTCAGGTCGAACCACGGCGTGCAGGACATATAGATCAGGTCGTCGCTCTCCTCGTCCTGGTCCAGAAGCGTTTTCTGTGCGGCGCTCCTTGCCTGTGCAGCGGCGCAGAAGTCTGCGATGCTGCCGGTCTTTGGCAGAGTGACGATGTGGAACTGCTCGCTGCCGGGGTGGAGGTCGGTGAGGCTGGGGATGCGCTCATCAAGCCGAAGGATCTCCCCATTCCGGATAGCGTAGCGGAAATTCTTCACGCTGTTCACGGCGTCCGTCACGAGATACCCCATCGCGTAATAAAACGACAAATGCCGCTCCTTGACATAGCGGTAAAGGTTTGTTACATCCACCCGGAAGGTGACGCTGTAAAAAGGGTGGGAAACAGCGGAGAAAAACTCGAACAATTCAGCCCGTTCCCAGTGGGTCCTATCGACTTTTTCCATCTTACTTCTCCCCGGCGGGGGCCTGCTTATTTTTATCCAGCCCATCGAACTGCTTTACGATCTGCGGGTCTTTCAGTTTGATGACCTTGCCGGAGAGGTAGTGGAGGGTATTTTCCTCGGGAATGTCGAGGAAGCTGATGCGGACGGCGCAGAGGGCCTGCGTCCTGGTGCCGGTGCGCTCATTCATCTTGCGGTTGCCGTACTTGATGTCGCCCAGCACCGGCTTGCCCAGATAGGCCAGATGAGCGCGTATCTGATGAGTGCGGCCGGTGATGAGGCCGATGCGGCAGAGGGCGAAGGGGCCAGCCGTCCGCAGCACGTCCACATCGGTGATGATCTGCTTGCGGCGCTCGTCCTGGGACTGGTGGGCGTGGATGCTCACCTTATTGTTCTTCTCGTCGTGCTCCCACCATGCAGTGAAGCGCCCGCTCTGGGGGATGCCCACCGTGATGGTGTAGTATTCCTTCTTGAGCAGGTCGGTGCGGATGATCTCGTTCATGTCCCGGAGGGCGGCGTAGCTCTTGGCCGCGATGACGAGGCCCTCAGTGCCGCGGTCGAGGCGGTTGCAGATGCCGGGCTTGAAGCGGTTCTCGCCCTGGGGGTCGTACTCGCCCTTCTGGGCCAGATACTGGGTGAAGGCGTCCACAAGGTTTGCGTCGCCGGTGCGGTCACTGTGGCAGAGCAGGTGGGTGGGCTTGTAGAGGACGGCAATGTTCTCGTCCTCGTAGATGACCGTCACCTTGGGCTGGTTCTGCTGCTTTTTGGGGGCGGGCTTGTGGGCCGGCTTTGCACCCTCAGGCGGGAAGAATTCGTCGTTGATGTAGAGCTCGATGAGGTCGCCGGCTTTGAGGCGGTCTTCGGGTACACCCTTTTTGCCGTTGACTTTGATGCGCTTGTTGCGGAAACTCTTGTATAAAAGGCTGGTAGGGAAGTCGCGGGTCACGCTCTGGACAAAGCGGGAGAGGCGGACACCCTCGTCGTTGGCGGTGGCAGTGTATTGTTTCATAAAAGTATATCCTTTTTGCTTTTCTGGAAAGATTCTGCTTGCCTTTTTGCCAAAGGCTCCCCTACAAGGGGAGCTGGCGAGGAGCTTGCGACGAGACTGAGAGGTTGTACGAAGGATGGCTTTGCCGTAGGAATGAAACCTCTCCGTCATTGCTTCGCAATGCCACCTCCCCTATCGAGGGGAGGCTCTGGCGTACCGAAAAGTGTTCTTTCTACTTTATAATAATCTACTCTCCCCATGAAGTCAACGCAGAATATTTTCTGTCGGCTCTTGTCTTTTGCCGAAAATGGGGTACTATAAAAGAAACGACTACAAACAAAGGAGCGCAGCTATGGCAGGACAGAACATAAGCCACGAGGGCCATCGGCAGCGGATGCGCGCCCGGGTGGAACAGTACGGGCTGGAAAGCCTCGCACCCCACGAGGCACTGGAATATCTGCTCTACATCACCAACGCCCGCCGGGATACCAACGGCATCGCCCACGCGCTGCTGGAGCGGTTCGGCAGCTTTGCCGGTGTGCTGGAAGCCAGTGAAGAAGAGCTCTGCCGTGTGCCGGGCGTCGGCCCGGCCAGCGCCCGGATGCTGCATCTCCTGCCCGAGGTGAGCCGGTACTACGAGCACAGCCGCACCAGCACCGAAGGTGCGCTGACCACCACCGAGCGGCTGGCGGCTTACCTGAAACCCCGCTTTGCCGGGGCAAAACAGGAGAAAGCCCTGCTCCTTTCGCTGGACAGCCGCAGCCGGGTAAAAAGCGTATACTGGCTCAAAGAGGGGAACAGCCGGATGGTGAGCCTCGAGGTGAAGGACGTCGTCTCGGCGGCGCTCCGGAGTGGGACGGAAAGCGTCGTGCTCTGCCACAACCACCCCAACGGTGTGCCGCTGCCCTCCCGCGAAGACCTCGCCGCCACCGAGAACATCGTCCGTGCGCTGGGGCTGGTCAAGATACGCCTGCGCGACCACATCATCCTCGCCGAAAACGACTACTTCTCCATGCGGGAATCCAACCGCCTGCCTTTCTACGACTTCGAGACCGGCGCAATGTTACGCCCATATGGAAGAGAATGATTTACATTATAAAATAATTGTGGTATAATGGCTGCGAGAGATACAACTAATCGTAGTTTTGAAAAGGAGGGCTTTTTGTGGCAGAGGAAAAATTCCATCTGGTGTCGTCCTACGCCCCCACGGGCGACCAGCCGCAGGCCATCGCACAGCTGGTAGAGGGGGTAGAGCGGGGCGACCGCTGCCAGACCCTGTTGGGCGTCACCGGCAGCGGCAAGACCTTCACGATGGCGAACGTCATCGCCCAGTGCAACCGCCCGACGCTGGTGCTGGCCCACAACAAGACGCTGGCCGCCCAGCTCTGCACCGAGTTCCGCTCGTTTTTCCCGGACAACGCCGTGGAATATTTCGTCTCCTACTACGACTACTACCAGCCGGAGGCCTATATCCCCAGCACCGATACCTATATCGAAAAGGACAGCGCTATCAACGACGAGATAGACCGTCTGCGCCACTCGGCCACGGCGGCTCTCTCGGAGCGGCGGGACGTCATCATCGTCGCGTCGGTGTCCTGCATCTACTCGCTGGGCGACCCCATCGACTATCGCAGCATGGTCATCAGCCTGCGGCCCGGGATGCAGATGGAGCGGGACGAGCTGTGCGAAAAGCTGGTGACGCTGCAATATGAGCGCAATGACGTTAATTTTATCCGCAATAAGTTCCGCGTCCACGGCGACATCGTGGACATCTATCTGGCTTATATGAGCGAGCTGGCCATCCGGGTGGAGTTCTTCGGCGACGAGATCGACCGCATCACCGAGTTCAACCCCCTCACGGGCGCCAAGCAGAACGTGGTCAAGCATGTTGCCATCTTCCCGGCCAGCCACTACATCGTCAGCGCCGACAAAAAGGCTGCCGCCATTGAAAAGATTCGCGCCGAGTGCGACGCGCAGGTGAAGCAGTTCACCTCGGAAGGCAAGCTCATCGAGGCCCAGCGCATCCAGCAGCGGACGAACTACGACATTGAGATGCTGACGGAAGTGGGCATCTGCAAGGGCATCGAGAACTATTCTGCCGTTCTGTCGGGCCGTGCGCCGGGCAGTATGCCCACGACTCTGCTTGACTATTTCCCGGACGACTTCCTGCTCTTCGTAGACGAGAGCCATGTCACCCTGCCGCAGGTGCGGGCCATGTACGGTGGCGACTACGCCCGCAAAAAGACGCTGGTGGAGTACGGTTTCCGCCTGCCGTCGGCCTTCGACAACCGCCCCCTCAAGTTCGAGGAAGTGGAATCCAAGCTCAACCAGATGATATTCGTCTCGGCCACCCCCGGCGAGTACGAGCGGAAGAACAGCACCCAGGTGGCCCAGCAGGTCATCCGGCCCACTGGTCTGCTGGATCCGCTCATCTCGGTGCGCCCCGTAGAGGGGCAGGTGACGGACCTTCTGGGCGAGATAAACGCCCGCATCGAGCGGCATGAGCGCGTCCTGGTCACGACGCTGACCAAGAAAATGGCCGAAGACCTGACGGATTACTTCACCGAGCAGGGGATAAAGGTCAAGTATATGCACCACGAGGTGGACACCTTCGAGCGGATGGAGATCATCAAAGACCTCCGCCTTGGCACCATCGACGTGGTGGTGGGCATCAACCTGCTGCGTGAGGGCCTCGACCTGCCCGAGGTCAGCCTTGTGGCCATCCTCGACGCCGACAAAGAGGGCTTCCTCCGCAGCGAGACGAGCCTCATTCAGACCATCGGCCGCGCCGCCCGCAACGCGGAAGGTCTGGTCATTATGTACGCCGACGAGGTGACGGACAGCATGGACCGCGCCATCACCGAGACAGAGCGCCGCCGCGCCATCCAGATGGCCTACAACGCTGAGCACGGCATCGTCCCGAAGACCATCGTCAAGGCCATCCCGGATTCGATTGAGATCAGCGACAAGGCTGAGAATGCCAGGATGAACACCCGGCGGATGGGCAAGCTCGAGCGCGAAGCCGCCATTGACCGCCTGACCCGGGAGATGAAGGAAGCCGCCAAGCTGCTGGAATTTGAGCATGCGGCCTTCCTGCGCGACCAGATCGACCGCCTGCGCCGGGGCGAGAACCCCACTGTGGATTCCTCGGCAGAGACGGAGCGGAAGCAGAACCATGCACAGACACAGAGAAGAGGGAGAAAGTACCTTGGCAAACGATAAAATAGTTATCAAGGGTGCGCGGGAGCACAACCTGAAAAACGTGAATCTGACCCTCCCGCGTGAAAAATTCATCGTTATGACCGGCCTGTCCGGCTCGGGCAAGTCGAGCCTTGCCTTCGACACCATCTACGCCGACGGCCAGCGCCGCTATGTCGAGAGCCTGTCCAGCTACGCCCGGATGTTCCTTGGCCGGATGGACAAGCCCGATGTGGACGAGATCACCGGCCTGTCTCCGGCCATTTCCATCGACCAGAAGACTACCAGCCACAACCCCCGCTCCACCGTGGGTACCGTGACGGAAATTTACGATTATCTGCGCCTTTTGTACGCCCGCGTGGGCGTGCCGCACTGCCCGGTGTGTGGGCGGGTCATCAGCCAGCAGAGCGTGGATGAGATGGTGGATGCTGTGCTCAAGCTGGAAGAGGGGACGAAGTTCCAGGTCCTCGCGCCTGTCGTCCGTCAGCGCAAAGGCACCCAGCAGAAAGAGCTGGACGCCGCTCGCCGCGCCGGTTACGCCCGCGTAAAAATCGACGGCAATATGTACGACCTCGACGAGGAGATCGCGCTGGAAAAAAACATCAAGCACACCGTGGAGATCGTCGTTGACCGTCTTGCCATGCGCAAGGGCATCCGCGGCCGTCTGGCTGACTCGCTGGAAACGGCGCTTGCCCTCACCGACGGCGTGGCTGAGGTGGATGTCATCGGCGGCGAGTGCATGACCTTCAGCCAGAATTTCGCCTGCCCTGAGCACGGCATTTCCATCAGCGACTTGTCGCCCCGGCTCTTCTCCTTCAATAACCCTCTGGGTGCCTGCGAGAAGTGTACCGGCCTCGGCACCTTCATGCGGGTGGACGAAGAGCGTATCCTGCCCAACCGAGACCTCTCGATTCGGGAGGGGGCTGTCAAGGCCAGCGGCTGGTACTACGCCGAAGGCTCTGTAGCCGAGATGTATTATCTGGGTCTGGGCAAAAAATACGGCTTTACGCTGGATACTCCCATCAAAGAGATGAGCACCGAGGCCGTCAACGCCCTGCTCTACGGCACCAACGAAGAAAAAATTGAGATGCACCGCACGAATGAGTTCGGCAGCGGCGTCTATTATAATACCTTTGAGGGCATCGTCGAGAACCTCGAGCGCCGCTTCCGCGAGACGAACAGCGAGTGGATGAAGGAGGAGATCGGCAGCTTCATGTCGGGCGTCGAGTGTCCCGACTGCCATGGAAAGCGCCTGAAACCGGTGGTGCTGGCTGTGACCATCGGCGGCAAAAACATCAGCGATTTCTGCGAAATGTCGATTCGGGACGAGCTGAAATTCATCGCCGACAATGAGCCGAACCTGACCGAAAAGCAGAAGCAGATCGGCGGCCAGATCATGAAGGAGATCAAGAACCGCCTGCAGTTTTTGCAGAGCGTGGGCCTCGATTACCTCACACTGGCCCGGTCGGCGGGCACCCTGTCCGGCGGCGAGAGCCAGCGCATCCGCCTGACCACCCAAATCGGAAGCGCTCTGTCGGGTGTACTGTACGTGCTGGATGAGCCGTCCATCGGCCTGCACCAGCGCGACAACGATAAACTCATCGCAACGCTGAAAAATCTCCGCGACCTCGGCAATACGGTCATCGTGGTCGAACACGACGAGGATACCATGCGCAGCGCCGATTATATCGTGGACGTCGGCCCGGGCGCGGGCGTCCACGGCGGCGAGATCGTGGCCGCAGGCTCCGTCAAGGACATCTGCAAGGCCAAGCGCAGCATCACCGGCGACTATCTGTCAGGCCGCAAGCGCATCGAGGTGCCGCAGACCCGCCGCCCTGGCAACGGCAATTTCCTCACGGTGAAGGGTGCGCGCGAAAACAATCTGCGCAACATCGACGTAAAATTCCCGCTGGGCGAGTTCGTCTGCGTGACGGGCATCTCCGGCTCGGGCAAGTCGAGCCTCATCAACGAGATCTTGTATAAGACCCTCGCCTGTGAGCTGAATGGCGCCCGCTCCCGCGCTGGCAAGTGCGATGGGGTAGAGGGCCTCGAGTTCGTGGATAAGGTCATCGGCATCGACCAGCAGCCCATCGGCCGCACGCCCCGCTCCAACCCTGCCACCTATACCGGCGTGTTCAACGACATCCGCACCGTCTTTTCCCAGACGCAGGACGCCAAAATGCGGGGCTACGGCCCGGGACGGTTCAGCTTCAACGTCCGGGGCGGCCGCTGCGAGGCCTGCGAGGGCAACGGCATCCTCCAAATCGAGATGCACTTCCTGCCGGACGTCTACGTCCCCTGCGAGGTCTGCAAGGGCGCACGCTACAACCGCGAAACGCTGGAAGTCAAGTATAAGGAAAAGACCATCTCTGACGTGCTGAACATGACCGTGGAAGAGGCGGTCGTCTTCTTCGCCAACCAGCCGAAGATCGCCCGCAAGCTGCAGACGCTGCTGGACGTGGGCCTGGGGTATGTCACGCTGGGGCAGAGCGCCACGACCCTTTCGGGCGGCGAGGCGCAGCGCGTCAAGCTGGCCAACGAGCTGGCCCGCCGCAGCACTGGCAAGACCGTGTATATCCTCGACGAGCCGACTACCGGCCTCCACATGGCTGATGTCCACCGCCTCATCGAGGTGCTGCAGAAGCTGGTGGATGCAGGCAACACCGTCATCGTCATCGAACACAACCTCGACCTCATCAAGTGCGCCGACTACATCATCGACCTCGGCCCCGAGGGCGGCAGTGCCGGCGGCCTCATCGTCGCCGAGGGTACGCCGGAGCAGGTGGCCGAGGTGCCGGGCAGCTTTACCGGCCAATACCTCAAGCCCCTGCTGGAAAAGGACTTGAAACTCCGCGCAGAGGGCAAATAAAGCAGTATAAAACAGAGCCGCAGTCTCCCAAAAGACTGCGGCTCTGTTGTTTGCAAAAGTTCCAGATATAACAAAAAGCTCTTCAGTCTCTCGACTGAAGAGCTCTGGTCCAGGAAGACTGGACAAATCCGAACTTTTTTCCTCTGCCGAATCGGCGGTCAAAGTGTCCTCAAATCGGACGGTTTGGGTGCCATCCTTGTAGTTGAACGTGATCAAGGTTCGGTCATCATACAGGAAAATGGCATTCACAAAAATTTCAATTAGCGCTTTCCGCTGCTTTTGCTGCGATATATCGAACTTTCTAAATTTCAGCAACCAGAATCGAATAAAATCTTCGTTGAAGCTGGGCTTCTTCAACTTTTCATCTGCAATTTTTGCAGTCAACTCATCTTTCTGAATTTCCAGCGCTTCCAGACGCTCTTTCGTTGTCCGGGTGTACAAGCCATCCTCGATGGCCTTCATCAGGTTGTCCAGCTTTTTGTTGACCTCTCGCAGTTGCTTTTCCAGCAGCGGGATCGTTGTGTTCTCCTGATTCTGTACATCCATGACCAGTTGAACGATCTTGTCGATCACCACATCGTCCTGAATCAGCTTCATGGTCTCCCGGACGACCAGATCTTCCAGCCATTCTTTCTGCACGGTCTTTTTGTTGCAGCCCTTGCGCCGCTTGACGTTGGCGCACTTGTAATAATAGTAGGTGCGCCCAGTGGCACTGGTTCCGCTTTCGCCGAACATCAGTGCACCGCACTTGCCGCAGAACAGCTTGGTGGTCAACAGGTATTCTTCGTCGGCTTTGCCGCAGGCAGGGGCGCGCTTGTTCTTGTCCATACGCTTCTGCACCCGGTCAAACAGGTCTTTCGGAACGATAGCCGGAATCGCATCCGGCACAACGATATCCCGGAAAGACAGTTCTCCAATGTACCGGCGGTTCTTCAACATGGTGTTCACACTGCTGTGAGTCATTTTGCCGCCCTGCATATTGCGGACACCCTTGTCGTTAAGGAAGTTTACGATTTCCACCATCTTCTCGCCGTTGTCATACCGTTGAAAGGCTTCCAGCACCAGCGGCGAGGTCAGCGGGTCAAGGTGATAAAACTTGTCCTCGTCGATTTTGTAGCCGATGGTTCCTGTGCCGCCAGTGCATTTCCCTTTCAGGGCGTTCTCGGTCTGACCACGGATCACCTTTTCGGACAGCTCTGCGGAATAGTATTCCGCCATACCTTCCAACAGTGTTTCCACCAGAATGCCCTGTGAGCCCTCGGCAATGGGTTCCATAACGGAAATCAGGTGGACACCGTTCTTTTTCAGGATCATCTTGTAGTTTGCGCTATCAAAACGATTCCGTGCAAAGCGGTCAAATTTCCAGACGAGAACAACGTCAAATAGTTTCTTACCGCTGTCTTTGATCATCTGCTGGAACTCCGGGCGGTTGTCCGTTTTGGCAGAGAATGCACGATCAATGTAGTGTTTGATGACCGTGATGCCGTTCTTTTCGGCGTAGGCGGTGCATTCCCGAATCTGGCCTTCAATGGATTCTTCACGCTGGTTGTCCGAGGAATAGCGGGCATAGATTACGGCGGTCATAGACTCACTTCCTTTTTCTTATCGAACAGATGGGTAGCTTTTTGCATACTTGTAGATTTGGCGCGCACAGTCAAGGCTCATTTTGCTGGAATCGTTGTGTTTGAGCCATGCATTCACATTGCCCGGATTCAGCTTCAAGTCTGTGTAGAGACGATAATTCGTCAGTTTCTTTTTCCGCTGAAGTTCCAATACTCGGCGATGAATCAACGCTTTCGTATCATTGTCCGCAAGAGAGGTATCCCGCACCGAGCAATAGCTGCGCCAGACTTTCAAATAGCCCTCTGTCAGTTCCGGTGACTGGTTTTCCAGAAGCAGCAGCATTTGCGCCAGCGAATAGCGATTGGAAAGCTGCTCATACTCCGCAGCAACAGCCCTGTTTACGGTATAGCGGAGCAACAAATCCACTTTATCAAAGGCCAGCGCATAGAGATACAGTGGCTCTTTCAGGCGGGGATTTTCTGTCATGCAATCTGCCAGCTTATGGACACTTGCCGTCTGAACCCCGGAAAGTTCTACCACATACTGCTTCAAAAAGCCTTCAAATGTCAGCTTTCTCACGGTCTCCACCTCTCCACATACTCCTGATAACGGATATAAAAATCTCGATACCGCCAGTCGTTCAAAATGCTGGCTTTCAGCTCATCCTCATCGGTTGCAAGGTGTTCCAGCAAATTCCAGTCCAAAGAGTTCCGCACAGCCTCGCTCTCTACGTCTGCCTTGTCAGTGTCACGGAAAGAGCAGAGCTTTGCGATTACCAGATCTTCCAGACTGGGTGTGTAGAACTGTACCTTTGTACCACCGAAAGGCAGCGGCTGAAGCCGATCTTGGAAGTTGTACGGAAAATTATCAATATAGGCTTCCACATCCGTGTTGATGTCGTACTTGCCAAGTAGTCCGTACAGCTCTTTCGGGACGCTCAAGGCATCAATGTCATGGGTGGCACGGGTCAGCTTGCCCAGCAGAATAAACGCACTTCCGCCAACAATTACCATCTGGTAACGGTCGTCGTTGTCGATCATCAGGTCGGCATCTTCGTCCAGCCGTTCCAGACGCTTGTGGAGGTCGTCTAAAATCATCTTTCCCATAAAGCAGCCTTTCGTATTTTCAATAATAGTATTCTCTAAAATCATTTTAAGAGCTGGACTGTGTATTGTCAAGAGGAAATCAACAATATTTCTCGCATTTTACGCTGTCATGTTATCTGTCCACATCTCGCACTGGCTGATAACCGTGCTGATTGCTGTGTCGTAATCTTCCGGGGGATACTTATACTTTTTCAGAAGATGCTTCACCATCTTCCGCATACTGGCACGCGCTGTTTCTTTTTTCTGCCAGTCTATCGTCCGATTTTTACGCAGCATCTCGGTTAGTTCTCTGGTAAGGTCGATCAGTTCGTTGTTCTGGTAAAAATCTTTGATGTTCTCCGGCTTGGTCAGAGCATCGTAAAACGCCAGCTCTTCCTGCGTCAGCCCCAGTTTCTCACCATTATTGTACAACTCTGTGATTTCCTGTGCCGTTTTCAGAAGTTCCTTGATAACTTCCTCGTTTGTAATCAGCCCATTGTAATAGGAGTTCATCAGCTGCGCAATTTTCTCCGAGAACTTCTGCGACTGCACAACATTTGTCCGCTTGTAAAGTGATACCTGTTCTGCCATCAACTTTTTCAAAATTTCCACAGCGATGTTCTTTTCTTTCATTTTTGATATTTCGTCCAATACCGCCGGGTCAAACAAGCTGATATTTTCATCTGCCTGCTTGCTGTCAAACAGACTGATTACACCTTGGCTCTGGATACTCGCTTTCAGAAGTTCATTGATTTGAGTGTTGATTTCTTTCAGCGAGAGCGTCTTTCCGCCGCTGCCGCCGTAAGTAATTTTCACCACGGTAGAACGCACAGCTTCCATGTAGGCGGCTTCATGACGCTCCTGTTCTGTGGTCATGCTGGAGCACAGGGAGTGCGACTGTTTCAGCAGCATTGCTTCTCGCAGGAACAAGTCCTTGCGCTTGGGTGCTTTGGCATCCAGCACAAAGTTCACACCACCCGTTACCAGCTTTGCCATAACCAGCGGCGAACCGTCAATAAAACTGCTGAAATCAAACCCGTGCAACAAATCCTTGCACACCTGAAGCTTTTCCTGAAACTTCGGATATGCAACTTTGGAAATATCCATATCGCCATACCGGGACTGGTCGCGCTTGGTATATTCCTTCATGGCAGCTTTGAGGGCAGATGCAATGCCCACATAGTCCACGATCAAGCCGCCCTCTTTGTCCTTGAACACACGGTTCACACGAGCAATCGCCTGCATCAGATTATAACCGTGCATCGGCTTGTAGATGTACATTGTCGCCAGCGAGGGAACATCAAAACCGGTCAGCCACATATCCACCACGATAGCGATCTTCATTGGATCATCGTTATCTTTGAACTTTCGCGCCAGTTCCTCCTTGTGCGATTTTGTCCCAATAATCGCTTTCCAGTCCTCCGGGTCGTTGTTACCGCTGGTCATGACCACACCGATTTTCTCTTTCCATGCCGGACGCAGTTCCAGCAGCTTCCGGTAGATTTTCATGGCAATCGGGCGCGAATAGGCAACAATCATCGCCTTACCGGTCAGCAGGTTGGCACGGTATTTTTCGTAGTGGGTGACAATATCCTCGCACAGCGATTGCACCGTAGAATCTGCGCCCAACACGCTTTCCATCTGTCCCAACATTTTCTTGCTTTTTTCAATGGTCGCTGTGTCCGATTGCTGCTCCAATGCGTCATAAGTCGCATCAATCAGAGCCAGCGTGTCCTTATCCAGATGCAGCTTGATGACGCGGCTTTCGTAGTAGACAGGGCGCGTTGCGCCATCCTCCACCGCCTGCGTCATGTCGTAAATATCAATGCACCTCCTTGCCAGAGCCGATTTTTCGAACCGCAAGCAGATCGTGCACGAGATTCTGCACCCGGAGGACCGCCCTGCTCCGCAGAAACGAATCTACGGAATCAACTATGCTGCACTGGAAGCTGCCGTCCGGCGAATCCAGCAGGATGTTGATTTCCTGATGAAGTATCTCCCCAAGGTGCCTGATGATGCCTATGTGAAAGTGGAGACTACGAAGATTCGAAATTTTAACTGTTGACTTTTCTCCTCAATTTCGATATGCTGTTCTTGCTTTATCCGTTTCATTTTTGCACTGTTAACGTTAAAGCAAAAGACCAGAGTTGTAAAGCCTTTTGGCTAAATAACTCTGGCCTTTTTGTTGGGCTTGTGCAACAGCCCCATGCAAATTAAAATAATAATTCCGCTATCTATGCGCAGAGCAACGCGGAGCGCATTTTTGATCGTTGTACGGTCGGATAAGCTGTGAAACCAACGCCGCCGTGCAGGGGGGGGGGGCTGCGCGGCGGCGTTGGTTATGAAAAGGAGAATAATATGAGGAAGCAGAAAAAGTCGGTTTAACCCATAGTTACCTGCACCGTTACCTCGGTCCCGGCGGCAGCCAGCGGCAGCACATTGCCGCAGATGGCCTTGCCGTCTACGGTAACCGCCTTGACGCCGTGCTGAACCCCGGCGGCGTTGTCCACCGTGATGCGATACTCTGCGCCACGGAAGCGGCGGGTGACCGTGTAGCCGGTCAGGGTGTGGGGGATGCAGGGGTCCACCCGCAGGCCGTCCAAGGTGGGCTGGATGCCCAGAATGTACTGACTGATGTTGAAGAAGGTCCATGCTGCCGTGCCGGTCAGCCAGCTGTTTTTGGCTTCGCCGAAGGTGGGGGCGTCCTTGCCTGCCACCATCTGGCTGTAAACGTAGGGTTCGGTGCGGTGGATCTCAGAGATGTCCTCGATGTAGGCGGGGCAGGTCTTGCGGTAGACCGCAAAGGCGCGGTCGCCGTGACCCAGCGTTGCCTCGGCGCAGCTGATCCACGGGTTGTTGTGGCAGAAGATACCGGCGTTCTCCTTGTATCCCGGAGGATAGCTGGAGATCTCGCCCAGATTCAGCTGATAGCTGGTGTAGGCGGGCTGCAGCAGCACCACACCGTATTTGGTGTCCAGCCGCTCCTCCACGCTGGCAAGCGCCTGCGCGGCCTGTCCGGTCTCCCTGCCGATGCCCGCCATGACGCACATGCCCTGTGGCTCGATAAAGATCTGACCCTCGGCGCACTCCTTGCTGCCGATGGGGTTGCCGAAAGCATCGTAGGCACGGCGGAACCACGCGCCATCCCAGCCTGCAGTCAGGACGGCCTGCTCCACCGCGTCAATGCTCTGGCGGGCGGCGGAAGCCTCGGTGTCAAGGCCCAGATGGTCGCACAGCTCGGCGTATTCGTGGCCGTACTTAACGAACATGCCCGCAATGAACACGCTCTCCGCCACAGGACCCTCGCTGGGCCCGGTGATCTGGAAACTCTCGCCCGGGTGCTCGGAGAAGCAGTTCAGGTTCAGGCAGTCGTTCCAGTCCGCACGCCCGATGAGCGGCAGACCGTGGGGACCCAGATGGGTGCAGGTAAAGTTGAAGCTGCGGCGCAGGTGCTCCATCAGGGGCTGCGCCTTGGCGGCATCGTTGTCAAAGGGAACCTGCTCCTCCAGAATGGACCAGTCGCCGGTCTCCCGCAGGTAGGCGGCGGTACCGGCAATGAGCCACAGCGGGTCATCGTTGAAGCCGGTGCCGATGTCCCGATTGCCCTTTTTGGTCAGGGGCTGGTACTGGTGGTAGGCGCTGCCGTCCTCGAACTGGGTGGCGGCGATATCCAGAATGCGCTCCCGGGCACGGGAGGGGATGATGTGCACAAAGCCCAAAAGATCCTGACAGCTGTCCCGGAAGCCCATGCCGCGTCCGGTGCCGCTTTCGTAATAGCTGGCAGAGCGGCTCATGTTAAAGGTGACCATGCACTGGTACTGATGCCAGATATTGACCATGCGGTTCAGCTTTTCCTCGCCGGATTCCAGATGGTAGGTGGACAGCAGCTCCTCCCAGTGGGTGCGCAGGGCGATGCGGGCGGCATCGATCTGTGCGTCGGTGGCGTAGCGCGCCATCATGGCGTGGGCGCGGGTCTTGTTGATGACACCCGGCGCGATGAACTTTTCCTGCTGCGGGTTTTCGATGTAGCCCAGACCGAACAGGATGCTGCGGCTTTCGCCGGGAGCAAGGCTCAGGTGGATGTGCAGCGCACCCACCGGTGCCCAGCCGTGAGCAATGCTGCCGGAACAGTGCCCGGCGCGGACGGCTTGCGGGTCTGCCGGGCCGCCGTATACCCCGCAGAAGGCATCCCGGGTGGTGTCGAAGCTGTCCACCGGGCAGTTTGCCCAGAAAACGGCGTAGTGGTTGCGGCGTTCGCGGTACTCGGTCTTGTGGTAGATGACGCTGCCTTCCACCTCCACCTCGCCAGTGGAGTAGTTGCGCTGGAAGTTGGAGCTGTCGTCCACGGCATCCCACAGGCAGAACTCTACATAGCTGAACAGGTCCAGCTCCTTGACGGCGGCGCTTTCGTTGCACACCGTCACCCGATCCAGCTCGCAGGCGTCACCCTTGGGGACGAACAACTCCTGCCGGGCGGTCACACCGTCCTTTTTGCCCTCCACAACGGTGTAGCCCAGACCGTGGCGGCAGCTGTAACTGTCCAGCGGGGTCTTGGTGGGCTGCCAACCCGGGTTCCACACGGTGTCGCCGTCCTTGATGTAGATGCGGTGACCGTCCATGTCCAGCGGAGAGTTATTGTAGCGGTAGCGGGTCAGGCGGCGCATCCGAGCATCCCGGTAAAAGCTGTAACCGCCCGCCGTGTTGGAGACCAGACTGAAGAAGTCCTCGCTGCCAAGGTAGTTGATCCAGGGCAGGGGCGTCTGCGGGGTGGTGATGACGTATTCCTTGTTCCGGTCATCAAAATATCCGAACTTCATAATGCTTCCTCCTTAAAACTGCGCCTTGTAGGGTGGGCAGCACATCGATGGGCGAAAACGATTAAGGCACTGTGAAAGAAGCAATCTTATCACGTTAAGCATACCGTATCTCGCAAAAAAATGCAAGGGCTTTTTGCAAAAATCCGGGAAGATTTTTAAAAATAATCTGCGAAGTCCCGGTAGTTTTTGGCGTAATTTTGGGGCGTGCACACCGGCAGAGTACAGAACCAAAGCCCCGAAACCCCATTTTAAAAGTAATATATACATACGACCTTTTTCACCGAAAAACATAACGAAACTGCAACGAAATTTTTTCGGTTTTAATCGAAATGTAACGAAAGTAAATCGAGATGCACAATTTCTACAGGTCGCATTGGAACAAAATGCCGAAAGTGATGCAGTTAGACTAAAACTTTTACATTAGCGCTTGATTTTTGGTGCAGAATGCGCTATATTGAAGTTGCGAAAACGATTAAGTGACTTGCGAGAAACATCCCGCAGCTCCTTTCATCGGAAGGAGGCTACAAAATGCCATCCCTGAAGGATCTGGCAAAAGAGTGCGGCGTATCCGTCGCAACTGTCAGTAAAGCTTTGAACGACCAGCCGGACATTGCTCAGGCTACGCGGGAGCGGATCCACGCAGCGGCCCGCCGCATGGGCTACCTGCCCAATGCAGCGGCTCGGGCGCTGAAGACCAACCGCACCTACAACCTTGGCGTTCTGTTTGTGGATGAAAAACAGAGCGGCCTGACCCACGAGTACTTCTCCGCAGTGCTGGACAGCTTCAAGGTTGAAGCAGAAAAGCGCGGCTATGATATCACCTTTATCAACCACAACATCAGCGGCAGATCCATGAGCTATCTGGAGCATTGCCACTACCGGGGTGTGGACGGCGTGGTGATCGCCTGTGTGAACTTTTACGATCCGCAAGTGGTGGAGTTGGTCAACGGCGATGTGCCGGTGGTGACCATCGACCATGTGTTCAACAACCGGATGGCGATCCTTTCGGACAACGTGGTGGGCACAAAGGCCTTGGTGCAGCAGGCATGGGCCTGCGGACATCGGCGCATCGCCTTTATCCATGGCGAAAAGACCGCCGTTACCGAGAACCGTCTGGCAGGCTTCTATCAGGCCTGCGAGGAGCTGGGGTTGAAGGTGCCGGAGCAGTACGTCCGCTGCGGCGTGTACCACGACGTGGATCGCTGCGCTGAAGAGACCCGGGCGTTGCTGGCGCTGCCGCAGCGCCCCACCTGCATCATCTTCCCGGATGACTTTTCCGCACTGGGCGGCTACAACGCCCTGGCCGAGGCGGGCTTGAGCATCCCGGAGGATATCTCAGTGATGGGATACGATGGCATCTATCTCTCTCGGGTGGTCAAACCCTCGCTGGTGACCTACCAGCAGAACACCAAAGCCCTTGGCAGGCTGGCGGCGGATAAGCTGATCGAGCTGATCGAGCATCCGCGTGTGACCCTGCCGGAGCAGATTCGGGTGTCCGGCAAGCTGCTGGACGGCGGCTCCGTCCGCATCCTTTGACAAAGGCCCACAACTCCCAGCGCGGAGTTTTTTGAGAATGATTTTTATTTGATGGAAAACCATGAAGGAGGTTTACCCTTATGAAAAAGATCTCTCGTCGTAATTTCCTGCTCGCTTCCGGTGTCGTGACGATCGGTGCTGCTCTGGCAGCCTGCGGCGGCAGCTCTTCTACCAGTGCTGCTGCTTCCTCCGCTCCCGCATCCTCTGCAGCCGCTTCCGATGCGCCTGCTTCCGCAGAGGGCAAGGTGCTGAATATCTGGTGCTGGAACGATGAATTCCAGAGCCGCTTCAACGACTACTACCCCGAGGTCAAGGAGATCGCAGCCGACAAGTCTACCACCACCCTGAAGGACGGCACCCTTGTAAAGTGGACCATCAACGCCAACGAGAACAACAACTACCAGAACAAGCTGGACGAGGCGCTGCTGAATCAGGATTCCGCCGCCGATGACAGCAAGATCGATATCTTCCTGATCGAGGCTGACTACGCCCTGAAGTATGTGGACTCCGACTACGTTCTAGATGTCAAGAAGGATATCGGTCTGACCGACTCCGATCTGGCCGGGCAGTACCAGTACACCAAGGATATCGTTTCGGTGGACGGCAGCCAGCGCGGCACTACATGGCAGGCAACGCCGGGTCTGTTTGCATACCGCCGCAGTATTGCAAAGGCAGTGCTGGGCACCGACGACCCCACCGAGGTGCAGAGCTGCCTGTCCGACTGGGATAAGTTCAACGATGTAGCGGCCAAGGCTGCTGCCAAGGGCTACAAGATGCTGTCCGGCTTTGACGATGCTTATCGCACCTTCTCCAATAACGTGTCCGCACCTTGGGTCAGCGGCACTACCGTTACCGTCGATCCCAACCTGATGAAGTGGGTGGACCAGACCAAGGAGTATACAGACAAGGGCTACAACAACAAGTCCAGCCTGTGGGACAGCCAGTGGGCTTCCGATCAGGGCCCCACCGGTAAGGTGTTCGGCTTCTTCTACTCCACTTGGGGCATCAACTTCACCCTGCTGGGCAACTCTCTGGCAACGCCTACCTCCGAGGGTGGCAAGGAAGAGGTTGGAAACGGCATCTACGGCGACTACGCTGTGTGCGAAGGCCCTCAGCCCTACTACTGGGGCGGAACCTGGATCTGCGGCGCAGCCGGCAGCGACAACCTTGAGACCATCAAGGACGTCATGCTGAAACTGACCTGCGATGAAGCCATCATGAAGCAGATCACCATGGATACGCAGGACTACACCAACAACGAGAAGGCTATGAACGAGATTGCCAACAGCGATTTCAAGTCCGACTTCCTCGGTGGCCAGAACCACATCGCGCTGTTTGCAGAGGCTGCAGCCAAGATCGATATGTCCAACGCCGGCCCCTACGATCAGGGCCTGAACGAGAGCTTCCAGACCGCCTTCAAGGATTACTTCACCGGCAACGTGAAGGAGGATGCCGCCAAGGCAAACTTCGAGACCGCCATCAAGGAGAAGTACCCCGAGCTGACCGAGGTGGTCTGGCCCGCATAAGCGGTTTTACTCCGAACTGAAAATCAAAGCAAAGGGGCGGGCGGCGTATCTCGCCCGCCCCTTTGCTTTTGCTGTGACCCGGCAGGAGGGAGGATCTCATGGGAGAGAAAACAAAAAAGAAAGGGTCGATCAGCTACGCGAAATGGGGCTATATCTTCATTGCACCGTTCTTTATCATCTTCGCGGTATTCCAGCTGGTCCCTCTGGCATCCACCATCTATTACAGCTTTTTTGAGTATTACCGCAGCGGCCTGAAGATCATCGGACCCAATTTTGTGGGCCTGAAAAACTACATCACCCTGTTAGCCACCGACCTGCCCAAGTATTTTGGCAACACGCTGATCCTGTGGATCATCGGTTTCGTCCCGCAGATCATCGTCTCGCTGCTGCTGGCGGCATGGTTCACCGACCTGCGGCTGAAGCTGAAGGGGCAGACCTTCTTCAAGACGGTCATCTATATGCCCAACCTGATCATGGCTTCGGCCTTCGCCATGCTGTTCTTCGCCCTGTTCTCGGATAACGGCCCGGTGAACGCGGTGCTGCTGAGCATGGGCTGGATCAAGACACCCATCAGCTTTTTGAATACCGTGTGGGGCAACCGTGGTCTTGTGGGCCTGATGAACTTCCTGATGTGGTTTGGCAACACCACCATCATGCTGATGGCAGCCATCATGGGTGTGGACCCCACCCTGTACGAGGCTGCGGAGCTGGACGGCTGCACCCCGAACCAGATGTTCTGGAAGATCACCCTGCCGCTCATCCGTCCCATTCTGGTCTATGTCATGATCACCTCCATGATCGGCGGCCTGCAGATGTTCGATGTGCCGCAGATCCTGACCAACGGTAAGGGCGGCCCCGACCGCACATCCACCACCATGATCATGTACCTGAATAACCACCTGTTCAGCAAGAACTACGGCATGGCGGGTGCGGTGTCTGTGGTGCTGTTCCTTGTGTGTGCGGTGCTGTGCGTCATCGTGTACTTCTCGCTGACCAAGGAGGATGACGGCCTGACAAAGGCGCAGCGCAAGGAACTGAAGGCAACCAAAAAGGCTGCTGCCAAAGGAGGGAAATAAGTATGGCACATACGCCTAAAAACCAGTCCGAAAAGGCGATCTTGACCGCCCGCCGTGCGTGGTGCTATCTGGTGCTGGTGCTGATCAGCTTTCTGTGCCTGTTCTTCTTCTATGTGCTGGTCATCAACTCCACCCGCACCCATTTCGAGATCCAGAAGGGGTTCTCGCTTGTGCCGGGCAAGTCCATCGTCACAAACCTCCGCAACGTGCTTACGGATGCCAACATCCCCGTGATGAGCGGTATCCGCAACAGCCTGCTGGTGTCCGCCTGCTCGGCAGCGCTCAGCGTTTACTTCTCGGCACTGACGGCTTACGGCATCTACGCCTATAACTTCAAGTTCAAAAAGGCCGCCTTTGCTCTGATTTTGCTCATCATGACCATGCCCACACAGGTGTCCGCACTGGGCTTTCTGCAGTTGATCTCCAAGATGGGGCTGAAAAACAGCTTCATCCCTCTGATCGTTCCCAGCATTGCGGCACCCACCGTGTTCTTCTTCATGAAGCAGTATCTGGATGCCTCCCTTCCCATGGAGATCGTGGAGGCTGCCCGCATTGACGGCGCAGGCGAATTTTATACCTTTAATAAGATCGTGCTGCCCATCATGAAGCCGGCGCTGGCTGTGCAGGCTATCTTCTCCTTCGTGGCAAGCTGGAACAACTACTTCATTCCGGCGCTTGTACTGGACACCGCCGACAAAAAGACCCTGCCCATCCTGATCGCCCAGCTGCGCAGCGCGGACTTCCTGAAGTTCGATATGGGCAAGGTGTACATGATGGTAGCCATCGCCATTCTGCCGGTCATCATCGTCTACCTGCTGCTGTCCAAGTTCATCGTCCGCGGCGTGGCTCTGGGCGGCGTCAAGGGCTGAAATTACGACCGGCGCCAAAGCCCCTCCTGTGAAAATGCAATGGGGCTGTTGCACAAGCCCAACAAAAAGACCAGAGTTATTTAGTCAAAAGGCTTTACAACTCTGGTCTTTTGCTTTAACGTTACCATGACAGTGGAATGCCTGTGCACACAAGTTTGAATGACAGAAAGGAAAACTATTATGGCTGAATTTCCAAAAGAATTTGTCTGGGGTGCTGCAACAGCGGCCTATCAGATCGAAGGCGGTGCCACAGAGGGCGGTAAGGGACTGAGCATCTGGGATGTTTTTTCCCACACACCGGGCTGCACCTACCGGGGCGAGACCGGTGACGTTGCCTGCGACAGCTACCACCGCTGGAAAGAGGACCTTGCACTGCTGCAGTCCATGCACCTGAAAGCCTACCGCTTTTCCGTGGCATGGACCCGCATTGCCCCCAACGGCGGCACAGACTGGAACGAGGAAGGCTTTGCCTATTACGATACCCTTGTGGATGCCTTGCTGGAAGCCGGGATCGAGCCTTATGTAACTTTGTATCACTGGGACCTGCCCCAGGCGCTGGAAGAAAAGGGCGGCTGGCGCAGTGAGGAAACGGCACGCGCGTTTGCAAGCTATGCCGCAAAGATGGCAGAGCACTTCAAAGGCCGGGTACATCAGTGGTTCACCTTCAACGAGCCTGCCTGCATCGTAAAAATGGGCTACGGCACCGGAGAGCACGCCCCGGGTCTGAAACTGCCGCTGGAAGGTCAGTTTACCTGCTGGCGGAACGTTATCTACGCCCACTGCCTTGCCGCACAGGAGCTGCGCCATGCAGACCCGGAAAACAAGGTGGGCTTTGTTTCCACCGGCCGCATCTGCTATCCGGTGTCGGAGGCAAAAACAGACGTGGACGCTGCCCGGGTCCTGACCTTCGCCTGCCCGGATGACGACTGGGCCTTCACCCACACCATGGCACTGGACCCGGTCTGTCTGGGCCGTTGGCCGGAACCGGACATCTGCGGACCGAGACTTGCCGCCAGCATCGCCGCTGTGCCGCAGTACATCAACGATGCCCTGCCTCTGGGCAAGCCGGACATGGTGGGGCTGAACATCTACAACGCTGCCCCGGCGCAGATGGGCGAAAACGGTCCCAGCTATGTAGAGCGCCCCGCCGGGTACGCCCATACCGCCATGAACTGGCCGGTGGAGCCGGAATGCCTGAACTGGGGTCCCCGCCAGATGCAGGAGCGGTACGGTCTGCCCATGTTCATCACCGAAAACGGCTTGTCCTGTACGGATAAGGTCTACCGGGACGGCAAGGTGCACGATGCAGACCGCATCGATTTTCTGGCACGGTATCTGGAAAAGCTGTCGGAGGGCATCCATGCCGGTGCAGATGTGCGGGGATATTTCCAGTGGAGTCTGCTGGACAACTTCGAGTGGCACAGCGGCTACCGGGAGCGGTTCGGTCTGGTGTATGTGGATTACGCCACCGGGCAGCGCATCCCGAAAGACAGCGCATTCTGGTACGGTGAAGTTGCCGCCACCAATGGACAGTCCATCTGAGCCGTAAACGCAGAAATTCCCGGACGGTATTTCACTGTCCGGGAATTGTGTTGGGTAGCCAAGCACAAGGAGAAGCGATTGCAGAGCGAGCTGAAACGGTTGACCAGAAGCGAGAGAACCCATCGGCTTTGCACTCGTGCCGGAATGTTGGAGATCTTTTTGAAAGAGCCGACCGTCCTGACCGATGAGGATGTGATGGAGCCGCTGACCTTCATCTTCCAGAGCGAAGCGGTTCAAAAGAAGCTGAATCTGCTGATTGAGAGCCGGAGAGAAACGCAGGAAGCGGACGAGGGCGAAAACCCTTGACGGAGACAAGGGCGCAATTATACACCACCTACTATCGCCACTTTACCGTGATAAATTTTGCAAAACCATATTGACGCACCTACGCTTCCATGATACCCTTTATTCCAAATCCTGCCGAAAAGTGGTGGTTCTCACCGTGATAACCACCACTTTCAGCGGATGATTGCCCAGAAAGAACGTACCGCCCCGCAACACACCCGATTCATTTTGCCGCCGATTCACCCGACAAAATCCATCGCTGCGCTGCATGGGCGGTATTTTTCTTTTTCACAAATAAAATCTTATGTAGTTGTTCAATCTTCCAAAATTTGTTTTTGGTTGTTGACTGCACAACCGCAAAGTGTTATTCTTGTGCTTGAAAGAAGCAGGTTATAGTGTCCGCACTGCGTCCGGCTTTCTTCATACTGTACCTTGAATCCTTCATAAGCCGTCTGAACGTGATACCGTGCCATGACCTCACACTTTCCGTGAGCGAGCCAGACAACGCCGCTGTACAAACAGGGGCAGGAACTTCGTTCGGAGCAAACGGTGATCAACATACACGAGCAGCGGAACTCTCTACTTATTTTTGCGTCTTAACAATTCGGAAACATTTGTTAAAAATACGTTTTGAGCGCAGCGGTAGAGGGCAAGAACCGTCCCGTGGCCACAAATTTTCAATTCTTGAAAATGTTCTGTCCATCCGGGACTTCACTTCTCAAACTCTTGCGAGTTTTCCAAGTGATCTTGTTGGGGCGTGCCTGCCCCAAACCCTGCTCATGGTTCGCACCTGACGGTGCGAACAGCAACGGCGTGTCGTGCTTTACATAACTTCACCGAGGAGTTATCGAACAGACAGGAGGTACAATGACCAAAACGAATGTTCAACCGATTCCTAGCAATTCCCAGCGCCACGACACGCCGAACAACAAAACGCACGTCATCAAGTTCCGTGTGACAGCGGAGGAAAAAGCGTCACTGGAACTCACTTGCAAACTCCTGAATCTCTCCCTCTCCACCTTCATCCGCCGCGCCATCCACAACGTCAAGATCGAGAAAACGGTCATCGTTGCAGGCGGCGGCGAAGAAACCTTGACCGCCGTTTCCACCCTGCTTGCTCAGTGCAGCAAGGTGGGCGGAAACCTCAACCAGCTTGCAAGGCACTTCAATTCTGGCGGTGCGGACACCGAGCAGATCCGAGCGAAAATTCTTGACGAACTTGCAGACCTGACCGCATTCCGGCTGCACGCCGAGAAAGTTCTGGGTGAACTGTATGGCAACGCTCAAGCATATCAGCTCTAAGAACTCGGACTACACCGCCATCGAAGCGTACCTCGTTTACCAGCACGATGAATTTTCCGGCAAGGTAATTCTGGACAAGCAAGGCCGACCCATGCTGCGAGAATCGTACCTACTCGACACCCTTGAGTGCGGCGATTTCTCGTTCGCAACAGCCTGTCTGCTGGCAAACCGCAAGTATGGCAAGAACACCCAGCATGGTGATATCAAAAGCCACCAGTATATCATCAGCTTTGACCCCAGAGATGCAGCCGACAACGGCTTGACCATGGAAAAGGCACAGGCACTTGGCCTGAAATTCTGCGAAGAAAACTTCCCCGGTCACCCTGCCATCGTCTGCACTCACCCGGATGGGCGCAACCATTCGGGAAACATCCATGTCCACATCGTGATTGGCAGCGTCCGAACACGAGAAGTGGAGCGTAAGGCCTATATGCAGAAGCCCCGCGACTGGCGTGAGGGCATGAAGCACTCCAGCACAGCCCAGACCATGCGGCACTTGCGTGTTGAGGTCATGGAGCTGTGCGAGGGTGCCGGACTGTACCAGATCGACCTGCTCAACGGCTCGAAGGAGCGCGTGAGCGAAGCGGAGTATTGGGCGCGCAGGCGCGGCCAGTTGAAACTTGACCGTGAAAACGCAGCCCTCACCGCAGCCGGACAGTCGCCCAAGCAGAAGAAGTTTGAAACCGTAAAGGACACTTTGCGGAAGCAGATTTCTTCGGTGCTGTATCGCGCTGTGAGTTTTGAGGATTTTTCCGATAGGCTCATGCAGCAGTATGGTATTGCCGTCAAGGAAAGCCGTGGGCAGCTCAGCTATCTGCCTACTGGCAGAACGAAGTTCATCCGAGCGAAACATCTCGGTGACAAGTTCGACAAGGCAGAAGTGCTTGCTGCCCTGAACGCAAACGCCGAACGAAAACCCAAGGCGCAGTTCAAGCAGGATACCATCGGGAAACTGATCGACATCCAGTCGAGGATGACCGAGGGCAAAGGCATTGGCTATAAGCGTTGGCTCACGAAACACAATCTCAAAGTTATGGCACAGACCGTGAAGCTTCTGCAGGAAAAGAACTTGACCGACGAGGACGCCCTGAACCAGCGCATCACCGAACTGGAAACCAAGTATCACGACTCGCTGGCGGTGGTGAAAGACCTCGAAGGTCGCATGAAGGCCAACAAAGAGCTGCGCTATCAGGTCGCAGCCTACACCAGCACCAAGAACATCACACAGCAGTTAAAGACCGCCAAGCGACCCGCAGCCTTTGAGGAGCAGCACCGTGCAGAGCTGACAGCATACCGGGTGGCAGCAGCCTATTTCAAGGCAAACGACATCACAAAACTGCCCAGCCCGAAAAAGCTGGAAGCCGAGTATGCGCAGCTGGCATCCGAAAAGGCAAAATTCTACGAGCAGTACAAGGAAGCCAAAGAGGAACTGCTCAAACTGAAAACTGCAAAGCAGAATGTTGCGTCCTTTTTCCGGGAGGAAGAACAGACGCAGCAGGAGAGATAAAGGAGTGTGCGTATGATCAATCTGAAAATCGACCCGGAGTTCCAGAATCAGATTCCGCCGCTGACGGACGATGAGTACAAGCAGCTTGAAGAAAATATCCTCAAGGAAGGCAAGCTGCTTTCTCCTTTGATCATTTGGAATAACATCCTTGTTGACGGCCACAATCGTTATGAAATCGTTCAGGAACATCCCGAAATCTCTTTCTCCACCATGCCGCTCCCGTTTGAAAGCAGAGAAGAAGTCCTCGCTTGGATTTGTAAGAACCAGTTGGGGCGGCGCAATTTAACCCCGGAGCAGAAGTACTACCTGATGGGCAAACAGTATGAAGCCGAAAAAGCCGCGCACGGCGGTGATCGCAAGAGCAGCGATGCAAAATCAAGTTCGCTAAATGCGAACTTGATCGACAGCACCAAAACCTGCGACCGAATCGCAGAAGAAAACGGTGTGAGCAAGGACACCGTTTTCCGCGCCTCGAAGTATATGAAAGGCGTGGAGATCGCAGAAGAACTGATGCCGGGGCTAAAGCAGAGCATCCTGTCCGGACAGACGAAAGTGTCCAAAGCGGATATGCACCGCCTTGCCAGGGCGGCCTACAATGACCGTGCACAAACTTTGCAGGACATTCTGCACCCGGAGCTGAAGGTGGAACCGACGCCTGACGCTGACGGTGTGATCCGCATTCTGGGTAAAGCGCCCGTCATGCCATTCCGAAAGTTTGAATCGGTTTACGACAGCGATGCTTACCCGGAGGATGTACGGTACGAGTATGTGGCGTTGGAAGAACTCACTACTCGTTTCCGCATTTCGTTCAACTACCAGTTGGAGAAGATGCCCGATAATGCGCAGCGTGATGTGATTCTGGATATCATTCACAAGCATAAGGACTATCTTACTTCTCTGGAAGCCGCACTCACAGATGTTAAAGACCAGACAGCATAACAACAGGCACATGGTATGCTGTTTACCGATGTCCAAAGGAGCGTGCGTTTGAACAAAAAGAAAAAGTCCACCAACACTTCCCCTTATCCCGATGAAGTCATCGACCGTCTGGCACGGGCATTCTATCCGGCGATTCTCGCTTGCTGGAACAGCGAGGAAGGCCAGCGGGAGTTTTCCGCGTGGCAGGCAGAGCAGGCTCATCATAATCCAAGCAAAGAAAAACAGAGCGTTCCCGACGGGGAACGCCCTGTTGTACATATCGCTATCATATGCGGATTTTGGCAGGGTGCGTCCGGCATGGCGCACCCTGTTTTTGTTTTGCCCTCAATCTTCTAACCCGTGACTTCCTGCTACATTCCGAAGATATTTCTCCGGTTCGCCGTTCAGGATCAAATCGGCATAGCTCAGTGGGTCATTGTAGATGAGGTAGTCTAACTCCGACCTCTGCGCCATGGTTACATCCAGCGCATCCTCGACCCCGGTGCAGTCGATGGAGATTTTTCTCCCGTCCCGGAGCAGCAGTTCCACGCACCCAGTGTCCATGTTAAAGCGGCAAACTTTTTCATCGTACTTCATAACCGTATCCTCCTGAAATCGTTGTCTGGTTTGTATTGGTCGATCTATGATTTCGGATTTCATCTTCCACGGACACCTGCGTTGAATTTTCCGAAGAAAACAAATAATCCGAACCCATCTCCTATCGGAAACAAGTTCGGATTATTTTTGTTTGGTCCGAGTGGCGAGAATCGAACTCACGGCCTCTTGAACCCCATTCAAGCGCGCTACCAAAACTGCGCTACACCCGGTCATCATCCGTTGCCTCCCTACCGAAGCACCGGCGACATGAGATATTATACTCGGATAAGGCAGTCTTGTCAACAGATTTTTGCAATTTTTTTGGATTTTTTTGAAGAAAGTATGATTTTGACGGTGATGCGCTGCTTTGCATCGTACTAATTCCTCCCGCCGTCGCATAAATTTCTTCCAAATGGCTTTCAAATGGGAAGAGAGGGGAGAGCATTTTGGCAAAGCAGGAACGAATCGAGCAGGCGGCAGTCTGCCGCGAGATCGGAGCCCGCACCGGCGGCGACATCCTCATTGGTGTGGTGGGGCCGGTGCGCACGGGCAAGAGCACCCTCATCAAGCAGTTTATGGAAAAGCTGGTGCTGCCCGCCATCGGCCCGGAGGACGCGAAGCTCCGCGCCCGCGATGAGCTGCCCCAGTCGGCAGCGGGGCGCACCATCATGACCACCGAGCCCAAGTTCATCCCGGAGGCGGCGGTGCCGCTGGCGCTGGAGGGCGGGGGAGAGTGCAGCATCCGGCTCATCGACTGCGTGGGCTACATGGTGGAGGGGGCCATGGGCCACGAGGAGAATGACAAGCCCCGGATGGTCAAAAGCCCCTGGTTCGACGAGGAGATCCCCTTCGACCTCGCCGCCGAGACCGGCACCCGCAAGGTCATCCGGGACCACTCCACCATCGGCATCGTTGTCACCACCGACGGAACCATCAGCGAGATACCCCGCGAAAACTACATCCCGGCAGAAAAGCGGGTCATCGACGAGCTGGAAGTGCTGGGCAAGCCCTTCGTCATCCTGCTCAACAGCACCCGCCCCGACGCCCCTGAGACAAGAGCGATGGCGGCGGAAATGGAAGAGAGCTATGGCCGGACCGTTCTGCCTGTGAGCTGCCTCGACCTCGACGAGGCGCAGCTGGGCGAAATTTTGCAGAAGGTGCTCTACGAGTTTCCGGTGCGGGAGCTGGATTTCGCCCTGCCCCGCTGGGTGACGATGCTGGACAAAGGCCACTGGCTCCAGACCGAGGTATACACAGCAGCCATGCAGCTCTCCGAGAAAATTTCCCGGATGAAGGACGTCTCCGACTCCGGCCGGGCGGCGCTGGACTGCGAGGCGGTGGAAAATGCCGCTCTCAGCGGGATGAACCTCGCCGACGGTGTGGTCCGCATCACGGTGCTGCTCAAGCCCGAGGTGTTTTATAAGGTGCTCAGCGAGCAGACGGGCCTTGAAATCGGCGACGAAGCAGGGTTGATGCCCTGCATCATCGAGCTGGCCAAAGCCAAGCGTGCCTACGAGAAGATACGCAGTGCGATGGAGCAGGTGGAGGCCACCGGCTACGGCATCGTGATGCCGTCCATCGACGAGCTTTCGCTGGAACAGCCCGAGATCGTCCGGCAGGGCGGGCGGTACGGCGTCCGTCTCGAGGCCAGCGCGCCGTCCATCCACATGATGAAGGCGGTCATCCACACCGAGCTGAGTCCCATCGTGGGGACGGAGAAGCAGAGCGAAGACCTCGTGCAGAGCCTTTTGAAGGATTTCGAGGACGACCCCGTCCGCCTGTGGGAGTCGAACATCTTTGGCAAGAGCCTCCACGAGCTGGTCAACGACGGCCTGCAGAACAAGCTGCTCCATATGCCGCAGGAGGCCCGGGGCCGTTTGCAGGAGACGCTGGAACGGGTCATCAACGAGGGCTGTACCGGACTCATCTGTATCTTGATCTAACAAAAAGTCCGCTGCACGAAACCAACGTGCAGCGGACTTTTATGCTATTTCTCTTCTTCGGTCAATTTGGTGATGAGCATCTGATAAATCTCATTGCCCTTCAAAATGAACTGCTTTTTTACCATCTCAGCGCTCAGCCGGTCGGGAGTGCCGATGTCCAGACAGAACAGCTCGCTGTCCAGAGCCTTCACCTGACAGCGCACAGAGCAATGGCCGTCGGCCTTTTCGCTGATGCGGGCGCTGTACTCGGCTTCCTTGCGCGCCCAGGTCTGGCTGCGCAGCACGGCGGCGACCGCCTTTTCCCGCACACTGCGGGGCAGGTCGTAGGCCAGCTCCTGCGCCACTTTCCGGCCCTTGTCAGTGATGGTGTACCGGTCGCCGTCCGCCGTCACGAGCTGCTGCCGGGCGATGTCGTCCAGGCAGGAGCCAATCTCAAAATAATTTACCAAAGCCTCTTCCATCAGGGCGTTTTCGATCTCCGTCCGTGTGATAGGCCCGGCGTTCTTGACAAGATAACACAGCAGCAATCGTATCTCGGTGCTGTTGGTCAGCCCACCGGGACGCACACCGGCGGTAAAAGCATCGTTGGCGGCCATTGTTACTCCCATCTCCCGTGTTCTATAGTATTAACTATAGTATAAAGGGTTTCACGCCGGATTGCAAGCCATGACCGAAAAATCCGTCTCGATGCGCTTGTGGCTTTCGGGGGTGGAGTAGAGCCAGTGGTCGAGGTGGCCCTCGGTGATGAAGTACCGCAGCTCGAAGCGGTGGCTCTGGCTGAGGGCGTGGTTGACGATGACGAGCTTTATCTTCATCTTCTCGGGCAGGATGTTCTTGATGTAGACGCTCACAGCCTGCCCGGGCCGCAGGTCGGGGCAGCTCTCGGCGAGGCCCGCGAGGTTGGGCGCGATCTCGATGAAGGTGCCGTACTCCTCCACGCTCCGCACGATGCCCACCACCGTTTCGCCCACTGTAAAGGCGGCAGCGTTCTCGGCCCAGGTACCCAGCAGCTCCCGGATGGTCAGCACGAACCGCCCCTGTGCGTCCCGGCTCTTGATGGCGCAGAGGATCTGCTGCCCCACGCTGACCCGGTCGGCAGGGGAGGAGATACGGCTCACCGACATACAGTCGATGGGCAGAAGGGCGCTGATGCCGCAGCCTACGTCACAGAACGCGCCGAAAGGCTCGATGTGGGTCACGATGCAGGGCAGGATGTCGCCGGGCTGGAGCTGGTCGAGGTATTCGGCCTTGCACATCCGCTGGGCTTCAGCGCGGGAGAGGCGGTAGACAGTCTGTCCGTTTTCGTCGGTGTCGATGCCCTCGATGACAAAGCAGGTGGGCCGGCCTACCCGCGTCAGTACGGCGATGTCCCGTACGCTGCCGGTGTCGGCCCCGTCGGCGCACTGCCCGAAGGGCATTACAGCCCGGCAGCCGCCCAGCTCGAACCGGAGCTGACGCTGGGTGTCGAAGGCCAGCGCCGTGCTCTGCAAGATCTCGCGGCTGGCCATCGCGGCCCGCAGTTCGGCGGCGCTCAGGCGGGAAGCATTGCGGTAGTTGTTTTCGGTACGAAACGCTTGCATCATCTTTCATTCCTCTTTCTCTGTTTTTTGGGGTAGCATTGCAGCTATAAAACCATATGCAGCTGCATTTGCATTTTATACGAGTTTGGATTATACTATAGATGTGTGTCTCTCTTTTGGACACACGGCCTGTACTATAAATGTGCAGACAGGAGGGATTCAATATGGATATTGCAGTCGGCGATACCATCCTCACCCGCAAACAGCACCCCTGCGGAGCAGCAAGCTTCGAGGTGCTGCGGGTGGGCATGGATTTCAAGATCCGCTGCACGGGCTGTGGCCGCGAGGTCATGCTGCCCCGGGCGAAGATCGAGAAGAACATCAAAAAGGTCATCAAACCGGGCCAGGAATAGCCCGGCGGCACAGCACATTCAGAAACTGTTTTGTAAGGAGAACTGCCTGATATGCCGAATCTGACTTCCCAAATGGAGGCCGTCTGCCGCCGGTTCGAAGAACTTTCTATCCGTCTCAATCAGCCCGAAACTGCCGCCGACCCGGCGCAGTTCCGCCGCCTGATGCAGGAGTATCATGAAGCACAGCCGGTGGTGGACGCTTACCACGCCCTCACCACTGCGCAGGACCACCTGGCACAGGCAAAAGCCCTGCTGGAAGGGGACGAGCCCCTCGACGCGGACTTTAAGGCTATGGTACAGCAGGAACTGAGCGAAAAAAGTCAGGATGTGGCAGAGCTGGAAAATAATCTCAAAATTTTGCTGCTGCCGAAGGACGCAAACGACGAGAAAAGCGTCATCATGGAGATACGCGCCGGTGCCGGCGGCGAGGAAGCGGCGCTGTTCGCCCACAGCCTCGTGCGGATGTACACCATGTACGTCCAGAGCCGGGGCTGGGAGATGGAGCTGCTGAACCTCAACGAGACGGAGCTCGGCGGAACCAAGGAAGCCGTCTTTGCGGTCAATGGCAGGGGCGCCTACAACCGCCTCAAGTACGAGAGCGGCGTCCACCGGGTGCAGCGTGTGCCCGAGACGGAGACGCAGGGCCGCATCCACACTTCGACGGCCACCGTGGCCGTGATGCCGCAGGCCGAAGAGGTGGACTTTGCGCTGGACATGAAGGACCTGCGCATCGACACCTTCCGCTCTTCGGGTGCGGGCGGCCAGCACATCAACAAGACGTCCAGCGCCATCCGCGTCACCCACATCCCCACCGGAACCGTGGTCGAGTGCCAGAACGAGCGCAGCCAGTTCCAGAACAAGGACAAGGCTCTGGAGATCCTGCGCAGCCGCCTGCTGGCCCAGAAGCAGAAGGAGCAGCAGGACGCCATCAACGCTGACCGCGCCGGTCAGGTGGGAACAGGGGACCGCAGCGAGAAGATACGCACCTATAACTTCCCGCAGGACCGCTGCACCGACCACCGGATCGGCCTGACGGTACACAACCTCGACAAGATCATGGACGGCGATCTGGACGACATCATCGACGCCCTTGCCACCCGTGAGCAGGCCGAGAAACTGCAAAAGCTAAACGCATAAACTTGCGCAGAATGCGCACGAAAAGCTGTAAAGAATAATTGCTTTACAGAAGAAAAGAGCGATGATTCGTATGAGTATCAATACTGAAGTCCGCCCGGCTGACGCAGAGGGCATTGCCCGCGCAGCCGAGCTTCTGCGGCAGGGCGAGCTGGTAGCCCTGCCTACCGAGACGGTCTACGGCATCGCGGCCGACGCCCGCAACGGCGAGGCCGTGAGCAAGATCTTTGTGGCGAAGGGACGCCCGCAGGACAATCCCCTCATCGTCCACGTCACAGGCCCTGAGATGCTGCACGGCCTCGTCAGCGAGGTGCCGGAACGCGCCCAGCTGCTGATGGCGGCGTTCTGTCCCGGCCCGCTGACCATCATCATGCCCCGCGGCCCCGAGGTGGCGGCGGAGTGCTGTGCCGGTCTGGACACCGTGGGCATCCGGATGCCCAGCCACCCGGTGGCACGGGCCGTCATCGAGGCCAGCGGCTGCGCCTTTGCGGCCCCGTCGGCCAACCTCTCCGGCAAGCCCAGCCCCACCAACGCACAGGACGTCTTTACCGATATGGATGGCCGCCTGCCCCTCATTCTGGACGGCGGCGAGTGCGACTGGGGCGTGGAGTCCACCGTCGTGTCGGTGGTGGGCGAAAAGCCCACTCTGTTCCGCCCCGGCCACATCACGCTGGAAGACCTCGAGCGTGCGCTGGGCGAGGAAGTGGAAGTCTCCAAGGCCATCCTCGAGAAGCTGCCGGAGGGTGCGGTCGTCCGCAGCCCCGGCATGAAGTATAAGCACTACGCCCCCAAGGCGGATGTGACCCTTCTGGACGGCACCTTCGAGCAGTTCAAAGCCTATGTGGATGCCCACGCCGCCGAGAACCCCAGCTGCCTCTGCTTTACCGGCGAGGCCGAAAAGCTGGGCGTACCCTGTGTGGAGTATGGCCGGGAGGGCGACGGAGCCGACCAGGCAAAGCACATCTTCCGCTCCCTGCGTGCGCTGGATGAGCAGGGCGATGCTGTGGTCTACGCCCGCTGCCCCCAGAAAGACGGCCTGTCCATGGCCGTCTATAACCGCCTCATCCGTGCGGCCGCGTTCCGGGTGATAAAGCTATGATGACGCTGGGCATCACCGGCCGCAGCGGCTGCGGCAAATCGACGGTCACGGCGGTGTTCGCGGCCCGAGGCATCCCGCTGGCAGACGCCGACCAGCTCTCCCGCGAGATCCTGCTTCCGGGTTCACCGCTGCTGCCCCGGCTGGCTGAGCGCTTCGGGGCAGATATTATAAAGGAAGACGGCACTCTCGACCGCCGCCTGCTGGCTGACCGCGCCTTTGCAACGCCCGAGGGGAAAGCTGCGCTCGACGCGCTGACCCACCCGGAGATCGTCCGCCGCATCCGCGCCGCCAAACAGGCCGCGCAGCAGGCGGGGGCGAAGCTCTTTGTGCTGGACGGCGCGGTCATCATCGGCACGGCGGCAGAGGCCGAGTGCAACAAGCTCTGCGTGGTCACGGCACCGTTTGAAGTCAGCGTGGAGCGCATCGCGGCCCGGGACGGCATCTCGCCTGAGATGGCCGCCCGCCGCCTCAACGCCCAGACGCCGGAGGCTGTGCTGACCGCCAGGGCAGACTACATCCTGCCCAACACCTCCACCCGTGAGGCGCTGGCGAAGGCAGCAAACGAGCTCTGTGACGCTCTCATCGGGGAGGGATGCTGCGCTTGAAAACGCTGTTCCGACTGCTGCGCAGACTGGTGGTGCTGGTCTGCATCGCGGCAGTGCTCCTGATGGCTCTGCCGCCCCTCGCCCGGGAGGCCGACCGGCTGCTCTACCCCCGCAAATACAGCCGGCAGGTGGAGCAGTGGGCCGCAGAATACGAGCTCGACCCGCTGCTGATCTATGCGTTCATCCGGACGGAGAGCGGCTTCGACCCCGCCGCCACTTCCAGCGTGGAGGCCCGGGGGCTGATGCAGATGACCGAGGAGACCTTTATCTGGCTGCGCAGCAAGATTGCGCCGGATGAGGACCTGACCTTCGATGAACTCTACGACCCTGACGTCAGCATCCGCTTCGGCTGCTACTACATCCATCTCTGCATGGAGCGGTACGGCGGCGATGTGGCTACCGCTGCCGCCGCCTACCACAGCGGATGGGGGACAGTAGATAATCTGCTGCGGATGGAAGAGCATTCCTCCGACGGGCAGACCCTGAAAGGCTTCCCTTATAACCAGATGCACCATTACGTCGAAAAGATAACCGCCAGCTACGCCGTCTATACCCGTCTCTACGGCGGCTGAATCTCAACCAATGAAGAAGAACCGACAGGCCAAAAACCTGCGGGTCTTTGATAGATGAAGCTGTTTTCATGGCCAGAGTGTGCCGGATGAACGAGGATTTTTGCTTGCAGGCAAGGCGATTTTTCGCAGCGATCCTGACGGATCGCAAGAGAAAGCAACGCAGTCTGCGGGTAAAAAGGCCGGTCAGACGGTGTGCAATGGCCGTGAAAACAGCTTCCAATAAGTATAAGAAAACAGAAAGGCAGGAGAGATCCTATGGCAGAAAAAACTCCGAACCAGCAGCTGGCTGAAAAGCTGCTGTTTAAGCCCGCTTACGTCGGCGACAAGTCCGCCGCCGTCAAGCAGGAGGCCCATGCATTCGCTGAGGGCTACAAGAAATTCCTCGACGCAGGCAAGACCGAGCGCGAGGTGGCCGCTGAGAGCGAGCAGATGCTCAAGGACGCAGGCTACCAGCAGTTCGACCCGAAGAAGACCTATGCCCCCGGCGACAAGGTCTATTTCAGCCAGCTGGGCAAGGCCATCGTGGCTTCCACCATCGGCACCCGCAGCTTCGAGGACGGCTTCCATCTGGTCATCGCTCACACCGACAGCCCCCGTCTGGACCTGCGCCCGACCCCGCTGTACGAGTCCGACCACTTCAGCTACTTCAAGACCCACTACTACGGCGGCATCCGCAAGTATCAGTGGGGTACCATGCCGCTGGCCATCCACGGCGTGTTCTCCCGCGCTGACGGCACCACCGTCTCTGTGAATGTGGGCGAGGACGAGAACGACCCCGTCTTCTGCATCACCGACCTGCTGCCCCATCTGGGCGCTGAGCAGGGCGAGCGCAAGCTGAGCGACGGCATCCGCGCCGAGGAGCTGAACATCCTCATCGGCTCCGACGCTGTGGACGACGAGGAAGTGAAGGAAGCTGTCAAGCTGAACACCATGATCCTCCTCAACGAGAAGTACGGCATCACCGAGAAGGATTTTGCCCGCGCTGAAATCGAGATCGTCCCCGCTTATAAGTCCCGCGACGTCGGCTTCGACCGCTCCATGATCGGCGCCTACGGCCACGATGACCGCGTCGATGCATACCCCGCTCTGATGGCCGAGATCGCCACCAAGAATCCCGCCTTCACCACCGTCTGCGTCCTGACCGATAAGGAAGAGATCGGCTCTGACGGCGTCACCGGTATGCAGAGCATGTACGTCTTCCACTTCATGCAGGAGCTCTGCCGCACCGCCGGTCAGGACGACATCATTGCATTCCGCAACAGTGTCTGCCTGTCCGCCGACGTCACCGCTGCTTATGACCCGAGCTGGGCCAGCGCTTTCGAGCCGATGAACGGCACCTACGCAGGCCGCGGCATCGCGCTGTTCAAGTACACCGGCAGCCGCGGCAAGAGCGCTGCAAACGACGCTTCTGCCGAGCTGGTGGGCTATGTCACCCGCATGATGGACGCCGACGACGTTGCATGGCAGATCGGTGAGCTGGGCCGCCTCGACCTGGGCGGCGGCGGCACCATCGCAAAGTATGTTGCCAACCGCGGCATCCCCGTCATCGACATCGGTGTGCCTGTGCTGTCCATGCACTCTCCCTTCGAGGTCATCCACAAGACCGACCTGTACATGGCTTATCGTGCCTTCGTCCTGTTCAATCAGGCCGCTGAGTAAGCTGCTTCTACGCACCAAAGCCCCGGAAAGTCTGCCGTCTGGCGGGCCCTCCGGGGCTTTTTGCTATGTCGTGGGCAGGGGGACGGCCTGCTCTACGGTAAGGAAGGTGAAGCCGTTGTCCTTGTACCACTGGATGATGTCGGGCAGGGCTTCGGCAGTGGTGCGGGTAGTGGCCGAGTCGTGCATCAGCACGATGCACTGGGTCTGCTCGCCGGTCTCCCGCACGATGTTGCGGAAGATGGTGCCTGCACTGGGTTTGCCGCCTACGGCGTCCTCAGCGCAGACGTTCCAGTCTACATAGGCATAGCCTTTTGCAGTGACTTCTTCTTTGAGCTGCTGCATCAGCCCGCGCCCGCCGTAGCGGCGGCTCACGGTGTTGGTACTGCCGCCCGGGAAGCGCAGATACCGCAGACCGTCGGCCCGGACGTAAGGGGAGAGGCGTTCCTTTAACAGGTCGATGTCCTTCCAGTAAGCGTCCGCGCTCTGGTAGATGTCGCTGTACTCGTGGGAGGCGGAGTGCAGCGCGATCTGATGTCCGGCGGCAGCCGCCTCAGAGATGAGGGAAAGATATTTGTCGTTGTTGCCGGTGGCGACTACAAAGAAGGTCGCCTTTACTCCGGCACTGTTCAGCGCGGACAGAACGTCCGGCGTCGTTTTGCTGGGGCCGTCGTCGAAGGTCAGACAGACCCACTTCTCGGGCATCGGCTCCGGCTCCGGGGACGTCTCCACGGAGGACGCCGAGGCAGGGGAGACGAAGCTTTCGTCCGGCACCGGGGTCAGGTCGCTCTCCCGGCAGCCTACGGGCGGCTCTGCCCCGCAGAATATCCCCAGTCCGAACCCCGCCGCCGCCCCGACAGAAAGCAGCAAAAGGCTCCACAATAATCTTTGATGTTTGCTGGATCTGAAAAAAGCCATTTTTCAAAAACCTCCTTCTTAAGTCATTTCTGCACGGAAACTCCATTTACAAGATATGAATGGCAAAAAAATCTATGAAAACGCTTGACATCGCCGGGGGAGTATGGTATTATACTTGAGCAGTCAGCGATACGGCTTGGACCTCAAGGCCGAGGAAAATCAAGATTGCATCAAAACTTCATATGCGAGGGTGGCGGAACTGGCAGACGCGCACGTTTGAGGTGCGTGTGGTTTATCCTTGGGGGTTCAAATCCCCTCCCTCGCACCAAGAAGTATCCACGGAATGTCGATGAAAAATCGATATTTCGTGGATTTTTTTGTTATCTGCGTTTATCGGATACTGCCAGATACTGCGTGATACTGTCTGCTTTTGCCGGGTGCTTTATAGTCAGGATCGTAGTCAGAAAAAGTAGGTCATAGCAGGATTTTTCCGGGGGTTTCCCGGGACAAAAAGTAGTCAAAAATAATGAATCAGGCCGCCGTCTCCGTAAAACAGAGACGGCGGCCTGATTCATCAAGGGGATTATTTGTCCATATCATGGTACGAACCGTCGGGCGGCCGTGCTGTTCGACCCCTCTTCTCCGCAAGATAAAAAAATGACCTCAAGCCTGAGCTTGGGGCCATCAGCGGCTGCGGTCCCCGTAGACATTCCTGACTCGTGGGACCCGCGCACTAAGCAACAGCCCACCGGGCTGATTGCTTGCCGCCTGCGGGCGGCCGTGCTGTTCGCCCCCTCTTCTCCGCAAGATAAAAAATGGCCCCAAGCCTGAGCTTGAGGTCATCAGCGGCTGGCGGTCCCCGTAGACATTCCTGACTCGTGGGACCCGCGCACTAAGCAACAGCCCACTGGGCTGATTGCTTGCCGCCTGCGGGCGGCCGTGCTGTTCGACCCCTCTTCTCCGCAAGATAAAAAATGACCTCAAGCCTGAGCTTGAGGTCATTTTTTATGCGGGAGAAGGGGGTCGAACCCTCACTCCGTTGGAACTGGTGCCTAAAACCAGCGCGTCTGCCATTCCGCCACTCCCGCACGGAAACTTTATTTATAGTAGCAAGATTCGCCGCAAAAGTCAACTGCCGAAGGATAATTCCCTCTTTGCGTCCGCATAATAACCCCAAAAACAGCGAGGGAGGCCATGGGCGTGAAGAGAATGCAGCGGGCAAAGCTTGCGGCGGCATATCTGCTGCTGGCTCTTGCAGCAGCTTTGGGCTGGCTGTACAGCTGCCTGCCGGACCGGGTCTATCTGGAGCCGGGACAAGCCTTATATCTCCCCCGCTTTGCATGGGTCGAGCCGCAGCGCGGCCATGGAAGCCGGAATGTCGCCAGCACCCGGGCGGTGGGCAGCTACCAGACGACGCTGACGCTGGGTGGGTGGCTCCCCATCAAGACCATCCGGGCGGTGGTGACAGAGCGGCCCAGAGTGACCGTCTGCGGTACACCCTTCGGCGTCAAGATGTTCTCCGAAGGGGCGCTCATCGTAGGATTTTCGGAGATCGGGCAGGCTGACGGCGGGACATCGAATCCTGCCAAGGAGGCCGGGCTTCGCCTCGGCGACCGGGTCATCTGCATTGGGCAGACCCGCACCGAGAGCAATGACGCCGTAAAGGAAGCCCTGGACGCTGCCGAGGGGCAGTCCGTGGAGGTCGTGTATATCCGCAGCGGTGAGCAGAAGCTGACTGCCCTGACCCCGGTGTGGGACGATGCCGCCGGGCAGTGGCGGGCCGGAATGTGGGTGCGGGACTCCTCCGCCGGTGTGGGTACACTGACCTTCGCCGATGAGGAGCTCGGCGTATTTGCGGGACTGGGCCACCCCATCAGCGACAGCGACACCGGCGAAAGCGTCGCCCTGCGTAGCGGCGAGATCGTTCCCTGCGAGATAACCGGCTGCAGTGCCGGAACGGCCGGAAGCCCCGGTGAGCTAAAGGGCCATTTCCTGAGCGCCCACGCCATCGGCACCATCCGCATCAACGGCGAGAACGGCGTCTACGGCACGACGCGCACCCACTTCTCGGGCCAGCTGCGGGAGATCGCGTTCGCGCAGGAAGTCGTCACCGGTCCCGCTGAGATATGGGCCACCATCGAGGGGGAAACGCCCCGCGCATACCGCATCCAGATCGAGCGGGTCAGCGACGCCGACCCTCGCCGGAATCTGGTCATCCGGGTGACCGACCCTTCGCTTCTGTCTGCGACCGGCGGCATCGTGCAGGGCATGAGCGGAAGCCCCATCCTCCAAAATGGGCGCCTCGTGGGTGCTGTGACCCATGTTCTGGTCAATGACCCCACTCGAGGCTACGGGATTTTCGCCCAGACGATGCTCGAACAGGCAAAAAACGCCGTTCAAAACGGTGCCGAAGCGCAGACCGCAGAATGAACAAGAAAATTTTTGCGAAAATTCCAGAAAATGTAAAAATTTCCTGTTGCAATCCATGGTAAATTATGGTAAAATCTAGACTGTAAAGGGAACTGCACACATTGGAGGATAGTACGATGGATAAAGTAAGATTTTTGATGTCGGATACCAGTGCGGACGTTACGGCAGCCTGCCGAGAGGCGCTGGAACAAAAAGGCGTGGAAGTGACCGTCGTGGAAAAAGACGGCCTTCAGATTTTGCAGAAGATGCTTGTGGTGCGGCCGCAGGTGGTTTTGCTGGATGCTTTCATGCCCGGGCTGGATGCTCTGGCCGTCAAGCAGAAATATGTCGCCGCCGGCGAAACGCACACCACGTTTTTCGTCACCGGCGCCTTCCAGAGCGAGGAAATGGTCCAGGAGCTGCTGGATGAGGGCTTCGCCTACTACTTTGTTAAACCCTTCGACGAGAATGTCCTTGCCAGCCGGGTGCTCAAGGTCGCCCACGGCCACCAGAAGCGGCTTATCACGGCCAGCGTGGACAGCGACGAGCTGAAGGTCACGGACATTCTGCATCAGATCGGCGTCCCTGCCCACATCAAAGGTTACCAGTTCCTGCGGGATGCCATCCTGCTCACCATGAACGAGCCGGAGTACATCAACGCCGTCACCAAGCGCCTGTACCCGGAGATCGCCAAGAAAAACGGCACCACCGCCAGCCGGGTAGAGCGGGCCATCCGCCACGCCATCGAGGTGGCATGGGACCGTGGCGATGTGGATACCCTGAACAGCTACTTCGGCTACACCATCCACAATCTGCGCGGCAAACCGACCAACTCGGAGTTCATCGCGATGATCGCCGACAAGATGCGCCTGGATAAGCGGCAGCAGGCGGGTTGAAAAGAGTATTTTTCTGCGTCATTTCCTTGTGGCATTTTTCATTGATTGCCGGGTGCGAAATTATAAATTACGGTTCCCTCATAATATGGTAATAACGAGCCTCCTGCATCGATTTTCCAATGCAGGAGGCTCGTTTTCTGTGCAAAAGTGATCGTTGGCGGATCAGCACGGCCACCCGCAGGCGGCAAGCAATCAGCCCGGTGGACTGCCATCACAACTTGACGAAAAATGCAAGAATCTCTATACTATAGAAGAGAATAAACAAAGAAGGGAATGGATCGATCCCCTCATGCTGAAGATCGCATTTTGTGACGACGAGACCCAAGAGACCAGACGGCTGGAAGCTCTGCTGGAAGAATATGCTGCTGACCGCGGGCAGGACTTTGCCCATACGTCTTATCAAAGCCCGGTCGAGCTGATGGCGGAGGTGGAGAAGGGAACGCGCTTCGACATCATCCTGCTGGATGTCCTGATGCCGGGCGAAAACGGGATGGCTGCGGCCCGGGAGATACGGGAATATGACTCGAATGTGAAGATCATCTTCCTTACTTCAAGCACGGAGTTTGCGGTGGAATCCTACGCGGTGGATGCATGGTATTACCAGCTCAAGCCCATCCGGAGAGAGGACTTTTTCCGCCTGATGGACTCGGCCTGTGCGGCTTGCACCAGGGAGCAGAAGCACAGCCTCATCCTCCGGAGCAAGAGCGGCATCGTCCGCCTGGAGCTGGAAGAGCTGGTCTACTGCGAGGTGATGGGGCGGACGCTCACGTTTCACCTGAACAACGGCGTCGTGCTGGAAAGCATGGGCCGACTGGACGACCTCTGCGACCAGCTCGTGGAATACCCGAATTTCCTCCGTCCCCACCGCTCCTTCCTGATCAATATGGAGTATATCGCCAACATCGCAGCCCGCTCCATCACGATGCAGGACGGAGCCGTGGTGCCGCTGCCCCACGGGAAGTATTCGGAAACGAAGGACCGCTACCTGAGCTATATTTTTGACCGAAAGCAGGTGGTCATGGAGTGAACGCTCTTACTGTACCAAACGGCGTTGCCGTGGCGCTCTTTGGCATCGCACTCTCGGCGGCGTTCTGCGACATCCACTGGACGAAGAAGAACTGCATCATATTGGCGGTCGGCTCAGCAGCCATGCTCCTGATGCAGGCGCTTATTACTTATATGGATAGCTGGACGGCGATGCAGGAGGCGTATCCGCTTACCACCCATCTGCCGCTTGCCATCATCCTCAGCGTCCTCAGCGGAAAATGGCTCTGGCCCACCATCTCGGTGCTGGCGGCATATCTGTGCTGTCAGCTCCGGCGCTGGGTGGCACTGCTGGTCATTGCGATGGTACCGGGCATCAACTGGCTGCAGCCCGCCGTCGAGATTGTGGTCACGCTGCCGCTGCTGGCAGTATTGCTGCGCTATGTTGCCCCGGCGGCCCGCAGCTTTGCCCGGTATCCGCGCTCGATGCAGCTTCTGTTCGGCGTAGTGCCGCTGGCAGGCTACCTTTTCGATTATGTGACCCGTATCTACACCGACCTTCTCGCCCAGGGCAATCAGGCGGCGGTGGAATTCATGCCCTTCGTGTGCAGCGTGGCGTATATCGTCTTTGTCCTCCGGGTCTCGGCAGAGGAGCGCACCCGCGGCCAGCTGGAACAGACCCGGAACAACCTCAAATTGCAGGTCGGCCAGGCGGTGCGGGAGATCGAGGCCCTGCGCACCTCCCAGCAGCAGACTCGCGCCTACCGCCACGACCTGCGCCACCATCTGCAATACATCTCCGCCTGCATCGAGAACGGCAGGGGAGAGCAGGCGCAGGAGTACATCCAGAGCATCTGCTCCGAGATAGAGGCCAGCAAGGTGACGACCTACTGCGAGAACGAGGCTGCGAACCTCATCTTCTCGTCCTTTGCAGGCCGGGCGGAGAGCTGCGGTGTGCCGCTCAACATTCAGGCTCATATCCCGCAGCTTATCTCGGTGGCCGAGACAGACCTCTGCGTGCTGCTCTCCAATGCGCTGGAAAATGCGCTCCGGGCCTGCCGCAGGATGAAAGCGGAGAATGACCCTGCATACATTGAAGTTACTGCCCGGGAAAAGAACGGGCATCTCTTTTTGCAGTTCGTCAATCCCTGTCCGGAGGGGATACAGTTTGAAAACGGCCTGCCGGTGACCCACGCCGAAGGACACGGCATCGGTGTGCGCAGCATCTGCGCGATCGTGGAAAAATATAAAGGGCTTTCGGATTTCTCGGTGCAGGACGGCAGATTCATCCTCCGAGTTTCCCTGTGAGCCGGGTCGATTGAGCGCAGTTTCGGGGCGAATCGTGTCAAACTGCCCGCCGCAGGGGCAGAAAAGAGTATACTGGAACCAGACAAAATGTGCGCTCCGAATATCGCACAAGGAGGAAAAGTTTTATGAAACGTATCACTTCTCTTGCACTCAGCGCGGCACTTCTGGCCTCGCTTTCGACACCGGTGCTGGCCGCGCCGGCCATCTCTGTGGATGCGGCCCCTACGGCAGCTGTGCTGGAAGAGGAAAACTCTTTGTGGGAGCTTCCGCAGGCAGACACGCCGGACATGAGCAACACGGTCTGGTCCTTTGCCGGCGGCTACATCGACGGCGGCGAGATGACTCAGGCCGAGATGGACGAGTCTCTGGCGGCATACGGCGGTACGCTGCAGTTCACCTTTGACGCCGCAGGCGGCGCAAAGATGATCCAGGGCGGCGGCACGCTGAACGGCACTTACCAGTATCTCGACGACGGCAGCGTGGGCGTCATCTTCGACTACAACGGCGAGGAGCTGCGCTACGCCTGCATCTTTACCTGGACGGACGAGGGCGAGCTGCTCATGGTCGCCATCTCGGATGTGGAGGGTGCCGACGGCATTTACTTTGTCCAGTAAATTCGTTTCATCGTGTCTTTCGGATGCGATGCAGATAAGCCTTGTCCTGGAACTCTGGCTCTGACAGCTGCTTTTGCGGAAAGCAGCTGTCCTGCGGGAGCCGGAACGCCCATTCCCAGGTGAGGCTGGAGGAATCAGAAACGGCCCGGCAGAGTTTTCTGCCGGGTTTGTTCGTTTTCCGGGGCGGAGAGAAGGACTTTCCAGAAAAAAGTGCAAAAAAGTCAAAATATCCTCTTGCAATTTTTCCGTAGAGTGATATAATATTAAGGCAATCGTTTCCAAGGCCGCTCGAGGGGGTAGCCGATATTGAAGGTTGTGATGGGCACATACATTAAATATGGCCCCAATAAGTCAGAACCAGAAATGAGGTGAAAAGAATGAAACAGGGTATCCATCCGAACTACGTTGACTGCACCATCACCTGCGCATGCGGCAACGTCATCAAGACTCGTTCCACCAAGCCCGAGATCCACGTCGAAGTTTGCTCCAAGTGCCATCCTTTCTACACTGGTAAGCAGAAGCTGGTCGACACCGGCGGACGTGTTGAGCGCTTCAACAAGCGTTTCGGCCGTAAGTAATTGCAACAATTACAAGGCTTCCAAGAGCGTCGTTCCCTTTGCGGGGAGCGGCGCTCTTTTTGCGTCCGGCCGCGAAAACTGCCGCATCAGCGCAAAAGAAACAATATTTGGAAACGCACACAGGTTTATCTTATTTCTGACACATTTTCGGGCTAAAATGATGCAGATATTCCCGGGGACACCCGCAGAGAAGGAGCGTTTTTTGTGATAGAAGTATCCCACCTCACCAAGAAATACGGCAGCCGCCTTGCAGTGGACGACATCTCTTTCACGGTGGAGGACGGCGTTATCTACGGCCTGCTGGGGCCGAACGGTGCCGGTAAGTCCACCATCATGAACATCCTCACCGGCTACCTCGCCGCCACGGAGGGGCAGGTGACGGTGGCGGGCCATCCGCTGCCCGAGGAAGCCGACGCCGCCAAGGCCTGCGTGGGTTATCTGCCGGAACAGCCGCCCCTTTACCCGGAGATGACGGTGGCCGAGTACCTCGACTTTGCCGCCGAACTGAAAGGCGTCAAGAAAGCCGACCGCCCGGCACAGGTGCAGTCTGCCGCCCGCCGTACTGGTCTGGAAGATGTCCTGCCCCGGCTCATCCGCAGCCTCTCGAAGGGCTACCGCCAGCGGGTGGGCGTGGCGCAGGCGCTGCTGGGAAGTCCGCAGCTCATCATTCTGGATGAACCCACCGTGGGCCTCGACCCGGCGCAGGTCATCGAGCTGCGCCGCCTCATCCGGGAGCTGGGCCGCACCCACACGGTCATCCTGTCCAGCCACATCCTCAGTGAGGTGAAGGCCGTCTGTGACAAGGCGCTCATCCTGTCGCAGGGGCATCTGGCCGCCGTCGTGGACCTTGCCGCCGAAGAGCGCGATTTGGAAGAGCTCTTTCTTGAGCTGACGGCTCCGGAAGAGACTTCGGATAAAAAGGAGGACTGATTCGATGCTTGCCATCTACAAGCGGGAGCTGCGCAGCTTTTTTCACGGCATGATGGGCTATGTGCTCACGGCCTTTCTGCTGGCGGCTTCCGGCATCTATTTTCTGGCCCTGAACCTCGGTTACGGCCTGACAGATTTTGGCTACTATACGCTCTACCGCACGATCTTCATGCTGCTGCTCTATTTCCCGGTGCTGGCCATGCGCTCGCTGGCCGAAGAGCGCCGCGCCCGCACCGACCAGCTGCTTCTCACCAGCCCGGTGTCCGTGTGGGGCATCGTGGTGGGCAAGTATCTGGCCCTCTGCACCGTGTTCGCGCTGCCCTGTCTGGCCGACGGCGTCATGATCGTCGTGCTCTGGCTGCTGGGCGGCACGGCCTCGGCCTGCGGGGCAAATTTCGCCGCGCTGCTGTGCTATTTCCTGCTGGGCTGTGCGGCCATTGCCGTCTGCGAGTTCTGCTCCGGCCTCACGGAGAACCAGATCATCGCGGCAGTCATGGGCTTTTCGGCCCTGCTGCTGGCCTATATGATGCCCAGCCTCCGCAGTATGTTCAACGCCGGAAGCGCCGTGGCGCTGGTGGTCTTTACGGCTCTGTCGGCGGGAGCCTCCCTTGCGGTGGGCCTGCGCACCCGGAGCTTCACGCTGGGCTGCTTCTGCTTTGCGGCCCTCTGTGCCGGGCTGAGCGCCCTGTTCCTGCTGCGCAGCGGATGGCTCACCGAGGCGTTCAGTGCTGTCTTGAGCGCCCTCTGCCTGTTTGCGCCCTTTGAAGAGTTCGTCAACAACAGCTTTTCCATCCCGGCGCTGGTTTATTATCTGACGGCGACGGTGCTCTTCCTCTTCTTTACGGCGCAGGGCATCGAGAAGCGCCGCTGGAACTGAGAGGGGGCAGACCATGAAGAAATTTGAGAAAAAGAGCGCAGGCCCGCTGGAACGGCTGCGGCTGCGCAGCGGCATCTATGCCTCGGCGGTCACGGTGCTGGTGGTCGTGCTGGCCGTCCTGCTCAACCTTATCGTCCGGGCCGTTCCGACGAAGTACACCGAGTTCGACCTCTCGGAGGCCGGGCTCTACACCCTCAGCGGCAGCTCCAGGGACATCGCCCACGCCCTGACGCAGGATGTCACCATCTATTATCTGGCCGAGACGGGCAGCGAGGACGCCATCATCACAAAGCTGCTGGACCGCTACGCCTCCGAGAGCAGCCACATCAAGTGGGAGACGAAAGACCCCGCCGTCTACCCGACTTTCGCCGCCCAGTACGGTGTGCAGTCGGCTGAGAACGGCAGTCTCATCCTCGTCTCGGGGGAGAAGAGCGCCGTGCTGGCGGCGTCCGACCTCTACGATTATGACTACTCCGATTACTACACCACCGGCAGCTACAGCGTGACCTTCGGCGGCGAAAATAAGCTCACTGCCGCCATCTACCGCATCACCAGCGGCGAAGAGCTCCACGCCTACTACACGACGAACCACGGCGAACAGCGCCTCACCGACACCCTGACCGATGCGCTGGAAGGCCAGAACCTTTCCATCAGCCCCCTCGACCTGCTGACGGACACCATCCCGGACGACTGCGACCTGCTCATCATCAATGACCCGCAGCAGGACGTTGCATCGGCGGGCGGCCTCGTGGATGAGATGTCGGCCCTGCGCGCCTACCTGAAAAATGGCGGACATCTGATGCTCACCACCGACAGCTATTACTCCACCCCGAACCTTGACGCCCTGATGGCCGAGTTTGGCCTGACCCGGACGCCCGGCCTTGTGGTGGAAGGGGACAGCGGCCATTACCTGAACGGTTACCCCTACTATCTGCTGCCGGATTACGCCACCGACACTGAGAGCGGTACGCTGGACGGCATCGACACCAGCCGCCGCGTCCTGCTGCAGATGGCGCAGGGCATCACCATCACTGAAACGGAGGGCGTCACTTCGGAAGCCCTGCTGGTCAGCACCGAGAGCTCCTACAGCAAGGCGGCGGGCTACGAGATGACCACCGCCGAGCAGGAAGACGGCGACCCCGACGGCCCCTTTGCACTGGCAGCCTATGCTTCCAATAACAGCACCGGCGCAGAGGTCATCTGGGTCAACTGCGGCAACATGGACAACGAAGCCGTTTACCAGACTGTTCCCGGCAACGTGACCTTCCTGCAGGGCTGCGCTGCCTCTCTGGCCGGGCAGGAGGGGACCACCCTCGTGGAGTCCAAGGCGCTGGAAGCTGCGCCCATCACCATCTCGGGCCACACCGCCGCTGTGCTGGGTCTGGTGTTCGTCCTCATCCTCCCGGCGGCTGTGCTGGCCGTGGGCGCAGTGGTGGTGCTGCTGCGCCGCCGCAAGTAAGGAGGCACGCCATGAAAACAAAACGGCGTACCCTCATCGTTTTGCTGGTATTCGTCCTCGCCGCCGGGGCAGCGCTGACCCTGCTGACCCACGCGAACCAGAAGGCCGAACAGGTCGCCAGCGAGGCCGAGGACGGCAGCATCCCGCTGCTGGATGGGACCACCGCCACGCTGGAAAGCGTCTCCATCCAGTATGGCGGCGATACGCTGACGCTCCGGCCCTCCGACGACGGCTGGACGCTGACCGAGGACCCGGCCTACCATCTGGACGATTCGGCCTGCAGCACCATCCGCACCGCGCTGGCAGGCATGAAGGCCAAGCGCCAGCTCGAGGCGCAGCCCGGCGAGAACTACGGCTTCGACGCGCCCCGGCTTGTCGTAAATGTTTCGGCAGCGGGGGAGAGCACCACCCTTACCGTGGGGGCAGAAAACCCCGTCACCGGCGATGTGTACGTCCGGCGGGAGGGCGGCGACGCTGTCTACACCGTGGACGCGGCCAGGTTCCGCTGCATGGAGCAGACGAAGGCGGAGCTCTTCGGGGCGTTCAGCCCGGCGGGCATCACAGTCTCGGACATCGAGGCCGTGCGCTATACCCTCCAAAGCGGCGAGACGATCAAGCTGCAATCCGTCTCCCAGCCCACGGAGGCCGACAGCACCACCTATCAGACCGTCTGGCAGCTCACCGACGAGTCGGACGACGCACTGGATACCGACAAGACGGACGCTCTGCTGGCCGCACTGGCCAGCTATGTCACCGGGCAGGACACTGCCGCCGACCTTTCCGCCTGCGGCTTCGACGCCCCGCTGGTGACAGCAGAGGTGACGACAGCTGACGGCACTGTCACCCTGACGTATGCCATCGGCACCGACGGCTATTATATGATGGTGTCGGGTGACAGCTCTGTCTACACCGTGGACGGCCAGACCGTGCAGGCCCTCTGCCTGACGGCCCGGCAGCTGAAAGCCGACACCTGAGAATTTATCCCAAAAGCACCCGCAGTTCTGCACTGCAGGTGCTTTTATGCTGTATAAGGAAACGCTATATGAAAAATTGATGTAAAACCCGGGTGGGAAAAGCCCCCTCGGAGTCAAAGTTTCGGCAAACATCAGCAGAGTGATTGACATTTTGACAAAGATTGTTTAAGATAGACAAGACAGGGCAGAATAACTGCGCAATGTTACGGTCGTCATGGATGTTGTGCGGGGATGAGTCTGCTCCCACAGCCAGCACAGATTGGATGGGCGAGGGAGCAGACTCAAAGTCACCCTAATGCGATGGAAGGATGGGGGAGTGAACCCCTGTCTTTTTTCGTATCTGAGTTACAAGGAGGATATAGGAAAGAAATGAACAACTCGGTGATCGTTTCGCTGCGAGACATCGTAGTGGAATTTGATGGTCAGCGCATCCTGGATGGGCTGAACCTTGACATCCATGACAAAGAGTTTGTGACGCTGCTGGGATCCTCCGGCTGCGGCAAAACCACCACCCTCCGCCTCATCGCGGGATTTCTGGAACCGACGTCCGGCAAAGTGCTGCTGAAAGGAGAGGACATCACGGGCGTACCGCCCTACAAGCGTCCGGTGAACACCGTGTTCCAGAAATACGCGCTGTTCCCCCACCTGAACGTCTTTGAAAATGTGGCCTTCGGCCTCCGCCTCAAGAAGATGGACGAAGAGACCATCCGCCGCAAGGTGCGGGATATGCTGGAAGTCGTGGGCCTGAAGGGCTTCGAGCGCCGCAGCATCGGCCAGATGTCCGGCGGCCAGCAGCAGCGCGTAGCCATCGCCCGCAGCCTAGTCAATGAGCCGGAGATCCTGCTTCTCGACGAGCCTCTGGGCGCCCTGGACCTCAAGCTGCGCAAGGAGATGCAGCTGGAACTCAAGCGCCTGCAGCGCGAGATGAACATCACCTTCATCTATGTCACCCACGACCAGGAAGAGGCCCTGACCATGTCCGACACCGTCGTCGTCATGAACGGCGGCAAGGTGCAGCAGATCGGCACCCCCGAGGACATCTACAACGAGCCCAAGAACGCCTTTGTCGCCGACTTCATCGGCGACTCCAACATCGTGGACGGCGTGATGCACCGCGATTTCCTCGTCTCCTTCTCGGGCGTCGAGTTCCCCTGCGTGGACCGCGGCTTTGCCCGGGAGGAGAGCGTACAGGTGGTCGTCCGCCCCGAGGACATCGAAGTGGTCTCCCCGGTGGAAGGCCAGCTGGTGGGCGTCGTCAATGACGTCATCTTCAAGGGCGTCCACTTCGAGATGCATGTGGAGTGCGAGGGCCGCGAGTGGCTCATCCATTCCACCCGCGCCTGCACGCCCGGTGAGACCATCGGTATGCGCATCGGCCCCAACGAGATCCATATCATGTCGCGTTCGGAGGGGTGAGGCCGCATGAAGATTTACGATAAGAAACTGGCCTATCCGTACTTTGTATGGATGGTGCTGTTCACGGTAGTGCCGTTGTTCATCGTGGTGTATTACGCCCTCACCGACTCCGCCGGCAGCTTTACGCTGGACAATCTGGTGACCGTCAGCGGCTATGGCTCGGTGTTCGCCCGCAGCCTGCTGCTGGCCCTCATCTCCACCGTCGTCTGCCTCATCATCGCGTTCCCGGTGGGCTATTTCCTCTCCCGGCTGCGCGTCAACAAGCAGCACATCATGCTGATGCTGGTGATGCTGCCCATGTGGATGAACTTCCTGCTCCGTACCTACGCATGGATGGGCCTGCTGAGCCTCAACGGCCCCGTGAACGCCGTTCTGGGCGTCTTCGGCCTTGGACCCTACAACATGCTGAATACCTCCGGCGCTGTGGTGCTGGGCATGGTGTACAACTATGTGCCGTATATGATCCTGCCCCTCTACACCAGCATGACAAAAATCGACCAGAGCATCGTGGAGGCGGCGCAGGACCTGGGCGCTTCCACCACCAAGACTCTGTTCCGGGTGCTCATCCCCATGAGCATCCCCGGCATCAGCACCGGCATCACGATGGTGTTCGTCCCGGCGGTGTCCACCTTCGTCATCAGCCGTATGCTGGGCGGCGGTTCCAACCTGCTCATCGGCGATTTGATCGAGATGCAGTTCCTCGGCAACAGCTACAACCTCAATGTCGGCTCTGCCATGAGCCTCGTGCTGATGGTCATCGTGCTGCTCTGCATGAGCTTTACGTCCAGCTTCGACGAGGATGAGATGGAGGGTGTGTCCTGATGAAAACGAAACATCTGCGTCTGATGCAGCGCGCCTATGTCATCCTGTTCTTCTGCTTCATGTACCTGCCCATCGCGTACATGGTCGTGTTCAGCTTCAACCAGAGCAAGGGCTACGCCCTCTTTACCGGCTTTACCTTTAAGTGGTACACCAGCCTGCTCCACAACGAGTCCATCCTGCACGCGCTGTGGGTGTCGCTGTATCTGGCACTGTTCTCGGCGGTCATCGCCACCGTGCTGGGGACTGCGGCGTCTCTGGGCATCGCCTCCATGGGGCGCAAGAGCCGCCTGCTGGTGACAAATATCACCTATATCACCACGGTCAACCCCGAGATCATCACCGGTATCTCCCTGATGATGCTCTTTGTGGCATACCAGCGCTTTGCGTCTGAGCTGGACTTCCTGCCCGACAACATCATGGGCTTCCCCACGCTGCTCATCGCCCATATCGCGTTCAACGTGCCGTATGTCATCTTCAATGTCACGCCCAAGCTCAAACAGCTGGACATCAAGCTGTTTGAGGCGGCGCTGGACCTCGGCTGTGACCCCCGGCAGGCATTTTTCAAGGTCATCCTGCCCGAGATCAGCCCGGCCATCCTGTCGGGCTTCCTCATCAGCCTGACCTACTCCATCGACGACTTCATGATCTCCTACTTCAACTGCGGTACGGTGGAGACACTGCCCATCGCCATCTACTCCATGACCCGCAAGAAGGTCAGCCCGGAGATCTACGCGCTGTCCACCATCATGTTCGTGGTCATTCTGAGCATCATCCTCATCTCCAACGCCATGGAGAGCCGCGGCTACCGCCGCGACCAGCGCGCACTGAGAGGGGGAGATGTCAAATGAAGCGTTTCGTCATTCTTCTGCTGACGGCTGTGCTGGCGCTGACTATGCCGCTGTCGGCTCTGGCCGCGGGACAGATCGAGGTCACAGAGGACATTTCCGTCTCGGATGACTACGACTGGACCCGCTTCAAGGGCCAGAACGTCACCCTGAACGTCTACAACTGGGGCGAGTATATCTCCAACGGTTCCGACGACAGCGTGGACGTGGTGGCGGCCTTTGAAAAGCTGACCGGCATCAAGGTCAACTATACCACCTTCGATTCCAACGAGTCCCTCTACGCCAAGCTCAAGTCCGGCGCGGCCAACTACGATGTCATCATCCCGTCGGACTACATGGTCGCCAAGATGATAAGCGAAGGGATGCTGATGCCGCTGGACTACGGCAACATCCCGAACTTCCAGAACATCGACGAGGAGTACCGCAACGGGGACTATGACCCCGAGAATGCCTACACCGTGCCTTACACCCTCTGCACCACTGGCATCATCTACAATACAAAGATGGTAGACGAGGCCCCCACCAGCTGGGCAGACCTGTGGGACGAGAAGTATGCAGGCAACATCCTGATGTTCAACAACAGCCGCGACGCCTACGCCATCGGTGCGTTCAAGAGCGGCAGCAGCGTCAACCCCCAGACCACGGAGGATGTGGATGCTGTGGTGGACGAGCTGAAAGCCCAGAAGCCTCTGGTGCAGGCCTATGTCATGGACGAGATCTTCGATAAGATGATCGGCAGCGAGGCGGCCGTCGGCGTCTACTACTCCGGCGACGCCATCACCATGATCGACGACAACCCCGACCTGGCCTGGGTGTTCCCTGAGGAGGGAACGGTGCTGTCGGTGGACAGCATGGCCATCCCCGCCACCAGCGAGCACGAGGAAGCTGCAGAGATGTTCATCAACTTCATGTGTGAACCGGACGTCGGCAAGGCCAATATCGAGTATATCGGCTACACCACCCCTATGCACTGTGTGTGGGATATTCTGGATGAAAACCTCAAGTACAGCGAGATCGCGTACCCCTCCGAGGACATTGCGGCCAAAGAAGAGGTGTTCACTGCCCTGAGCGATGAGGTCAACAGCGAGCTGGACGTGAAGTGGAGCGAGATGAAGAGCTACGACGAGGGCGGCAGCGGGTATCTGTTCCTGATGCTGCTGGCGGCGATGCTGGCTCTGGCCTGCTTCAATATCTGGCGCAAGGTGCGCAGGAAAACGCGCAATATGTATTGAACCTGAGGGGGCTGTGCGGAGGCGTACAGCCCCTTTTTATAAGGAAAGGGAAAGAATATGAGTGAATACAGAAGCTATACGGAGCAGATGACCGTGCTGGACGGCGACAGCGACTTCCGCCGCTGCCTGAAGCCCAGCGCCCTGTTCCGGTATGTGGAACAGGTGTCGGCGGACCATGCCCGGGCTTACGGCATGGACCACGCCTTTTTCAGGGAGCGCCGCAGCGCATTCCTCGTGGGCAAGCAGGCCCTCAGGGTCTGGCGGATGCCGGGCCGTGCGGAGAAGATCAACCTGACCACGGCCTGTGAGGCGTTCAAGAAAGGCACGATGAAACGGCTGACCACCATCACCAGCGAAACAGGGGAGAAGCTGGCCCTCGTGGACTGCCGCTGGATGATCGTGGACACTGAGGCAGGGCGCATCCTGCGCACCCCCGGTTGGACGATGCCGGACTTCCAGAACGACGACCTGCCCGAAGAACTGCCCCAGATCGTCCACAAGAGCCAGCCGCTGACGGCGGCAGGGGAGCGCCGCGCCAGCTACTCCATGTGTGACCTCAACGGCCATATCAACAACTCCCTCTATTTGGACATCGCCTGCGACGCTCTGCCGCAGGAGGTCGTGGAGTCTGCGCCGCTGTCCTTCGCTTCCATCAAGTACCACCGTGAGGTGCCGATGGGCCAGAGCGTGCAGGTGTTCTATGCCCCCTCAGGAAACGGCTGGTATCTGCTGGGCCGGAGGGAGGAGCACGCAGCCTTTGAGTGCTATCTGGAATTCGGCGGGTCTGTCACAGAATCTTTACAAAAATAATTACAAAGAAATTACAAAAAAACTATTGCAAAAGTCCTTCAAAAGAGTTACAATATGGTTACAGAGAGGGCAAGACCCTTCTGGATCATGAAATCTTTTTCTTCTTGTTTTTTGGAATATCGGGTGTCCGCCATCCTCCTCCGGCTGTTCTCCTTCGCAGCTGCCGGCCGACACCGCACAGGCGATATTCCGCTTCGTGTGCAAAAGAGTCCGTCTGGTTTCAGACGGGCTTTTTTGCGTCCGAAAATCCGGAAAAATCGGCCCACAGCAAGGGAAAGTATGACCTTAGGTCAATTTGCCTGTTTTTCTGCAAAGGACATTTATAAAGTTTGGCGGGGCAGGGGTTTGTATTCCGCGTGGGTTTGTGGTAAAGTATATACAATCAATTCCTAAGTCGAAAACATGAAATTGTTTTGATGTTGTTTGATATGATCCGCTGCGGATGCGTTAAGAGAAAAGGAGTTTGAATATGGCTTATTTTTACGAAGAACCCTCCCGTACCTTTGGCGAGTACCTGCTGGTGCCGGGCTACTCTTCTGCTGAGAATGTCCCCACGGCTGTCAGCCTCAAGACCCCGCTGGTCAAGTACCGCAAGGGCGAGGAGAACTGCCCGCTGGAAATGAATATCCCCATGATCAGCGCCATCATGCAGTCTGTCTCCGGCGATAAGCTGGCCATCGCGCTGGCCCGCCAGGGCGGCGTCTCCTTCATCTACGGCTCCCAGAGCATCGAGAACGAGGCCGCTATGGTCCGCCGCGTCAAGAGCTTCAAGGCCGGTTACGTCGTTTCCGACTCCAACCTGGCCCCCACGGCCACCCTGCACGATGTGCTGGAACTGAAAGCCCGCACCGGCCACTCCACCATCGCCATCACCGCCGACGGCACTCCTAACGGCAAGCTTCTGGGCATCGTGGCCTCCCGCGATTACCGCGTCAACCATACCCCCGATGACGCTCCCGTCACCACCTTTATGACTCCCATCGAGAAGCTGGTCACTGCCCCGGAGAACACCTCCCTGCACGACTGCAACAACATCATTTGGGACAACAAGATCAACACCCTGCCTCTGGTGGATGCCGAGGGCAATCTGAAGTATATCGTCTTCCGCAAGGACTACGATTCCCACAAGAAGAATGCCAACGAGCTGCTGGACAAGAACAAGAGCTATGTCGTCGGTGCCGGCATCAACACCCGCGACTACGCCCAGCGCGTGCCTGCTCTGGTGGAGGCCGGTGTGGATGTCCTCTGCATCGACTCCTCTGAGGGCTACTCCGAGTGGCAGAGCCGCACCATCGGCTGGATCCGCGAGCACTACGGCGACACCGTGAAGGTGGGCGCAGGTAATGTCGTGGATGCCGAGGGCTTCCGCTTCCTCGCAAAGGCTGGTGCAGACTTCGTGAAGATCGGCATCGGCGGCGGCTCCATCTGCATCACCCGTGAGACCAAGGGCATTGGCCGTGGTCAGGCTACTGCCGTCATCGAGGTCGCCAAGGCCCGTGACGAGTACTTCAAGGAGACCGGCATCTATGTGCCCATCTGCTCTGACGGCGGCATCGTCCACGACTACCACATCACCCTTGCACTGGCCATGGGCGCTGACTTCGTCATGCTGGGCCGCTACTTCGCTCGCTTCGACGAGAGCCCCACGAACAAGGTCCGTATCAATGGCCAGTATATGAAGGAGTATTGGGGCGAAGGCTCCAACCGCGCCCGCAACTGGCAGCGCTATGACCTCGGCGGCTCCACCAAGCTGAGCTTCGAGGAAGGTGTGGACAGCTATGTTCCTTACGCCGGTCCGCTGGCCGACGGCGTCCAGACCACCCTGTACAAGGTCAAGAGCACCATGTGCAACTGCGGCGCACTCTCCATCCCCGAACTGCAGCAGAAGGCCAAGCTGACCGTCGTTTCCTCCACCTCCATCGTTGAGGGCGGCAGCCACGACGTCGTGCTGAAGAATGCGACCCCGAACATCATCAACGGCTGAATCTGAAATATCAAAGCACCCGCAGCACGGAAAGGCGCTGCGGGTGTTTTTGCATATCCGGGCGGCATCGATGCCCGTGATCTATCCGAGGACAGAAGAGCACTGCCGGAGGTGCTGGTAAAGATTCTGTAAAAAACATTTTTTCTTTCTTCCGTCATTTTTTGCCAAAACCTCTTGCGTCTGCCTGCCAAAGATGCTATAGTGGTACAAACGTCCTGTCATGACAGGGTAAAACGCGCGGCAGCGCAGAGTTTGTTTGGCTGCACCCGCCGCAGGGGTGCGCGGAAAAAGAGAGGAAACTTTTCATGAGCGAGATCAAAGTTGTGCCGTATATCCCGGATGAGGACTACGACAATCCGGCAATGGTCGTTGATTTTTACGAATTCACTATGGCCAACTGCCTGTTTCTGAACGGCTTTAAGGATACGACCCTTGTGTTTGATATGTTCTTCCGCAAGAACCCGGATAACCAGGGCTACTCCATCAGCGCCGGCCAGCGCAAGCTGACCCGTTTCCTGCTGAACTACCACTTCAATGAGCAGGATGTCCACTGGCTGCGCACCAAGGGCATGAGTGAGGAGTTCTGCGAGTATCTGCGCACTTACCGCTGGAAGGGCGATATGTACGCTCTGCCCGAAGGCACGGTCTGCTACCCCCATGTGCAGATGGTGCGCATCGAGTGCGACCTCGTGGGCGCTATCCTCATCGAGACCTACCTGCTCCAGACCATGAACTTCCACAGCCTCATCGCCACCAAGGCCACCCGCATCACCGGCCTCAACACTCACACCCCCCGCAGCGTCATGGAGTTCGGCACCCGCCGCGCACAGGGCGAGAGCGCAGGCAACGACGGCGCTTATGCTGCCGTTCTGGGCGGCTGCATCGGCACGGCCAACTGTCTGGCCGAAATGAAGTACGGCTCTGAGGTCAAGGCTGTGGGTACTGTGGCCCACAGCTTCATCGAGTTCTTCCCGACCGAGTTCGATGCCTTCAAGGCCTTCGCCGATACCTACCCGGATTCCGTCAGCCTGCTGCTGGATACCTATAATATCATGGAGAGCGGTCTGCCCAACCTCATCAAGCTGGACGACTACCTCATTGAGAAATATCCTGATGACCCCAACCGCCGCGTCAAGAGCGCCCGCATCGATTCCGGCGACCTGGCCCGCGGCTCCAAGCGCCTGCGCAAGGCACTGGATGCAGCAGGAAAGTCCTACATCAAGCTGGTGGCCTCCAACGGTCTGGACGAGAAGAAGATCGCCAACATGGAGCTGTACGAGCACGCACACTTCGACTCCTACGGCGTGGGCGAGAACCTCATCACCTCGGCCTCGGACCCTGTGTTCGGCGGCGTCTACAAGCTGGTGGCGGTCAAGCGCCCCGACGGCAGCTATCAGCCCAAGATGAAGTGCTCCGACTCCGCCAGCAAGGCCATCATCCCCGGCAAGAAGATGCCGTGGCGTCTCTACGATGAGAACGGCCAGGCCCAGTGCGACCTCATCGCCATGGAAGGCGAGGTCATCGAGGCAGGCAAGCCGGTCACGATGGTCAACCTCGACTCCGATGCCATCGAGCGTATCGTCACCATCGTTCCCACCCGCGTCAGGCAGCTGCTGGTGCCGCATATCCTGAACGGTGAGCTGGCCATCGAGCTGCCCTCCATTGCGGAGAAAAAAGCCTATATCGTCAAGCAGCTCACCGAGGAGACCTGGGAGAGCGAGCTGCGCATCGAGATGCCTCACAAGCACTACGTCAACATGACCCCTGCTGTGGCGGAGTGCCGCTCCAAGATGTACGCAGAGCTGCATGGCGGCAAAGTGTAAACTTGACAAAACAGCATTTCTATTGTATTATATGAGCTGCCGCTCGCAGGATCGTGAGCGGCAGCTCATTCAGAAGCCACTGTGGTGAAATTGGCAGACACGAGGGACTTAAAATCCCTTTCTGGAGACAGAGTGCGGGTTCAAGCCCCGCCGGTGGCATGGAAAAGCCCCGGTAAGTGCAGAAATGCATTTACCGGGGCTTTTTTGCGTATTATAGCAATTCAGCTTTTTAATGCAACAGCAACAGCGTTGAATTGCATATCGCAAATATGCTGTTATCAGGCTGCGTTATTTTCTTGATTTGCGATAAAACGGGAAGGAAACGATACCGCTGACCGGTATCCGCTCCATCCGAGGGGGTATTATATTACTCTTCGTTGAATGCCTCTTCCTGCGCATGGAACCGCTCGAGGAAGCTGTGCTCCACACCCTCGGACTTGTAGCCGGGCATGGTATCCAGCGCCACTGCGTGGATGCTGCGGAAGATGCTGTTTTCGATGTTGGGGTTATCCCGCTTGAGGCGGCGGAGCAGAATTTTCGTCTCCTGCCGCTTGGAGCCACCGCCGCCGTTGTCGCACATGGTGCAGTTCTCAGTAAAGCGGCAGGCGCACTGGATGAATTCCAGCTCATTGTAGCGCTTCCACGCCAGAATATCTTCCTCGCGGATGCAGTACATCGGGCGGATGAGGGTCATGCCGGGGAAGCTGGTGCTGTGGAGCATGGGCGGCATGGCCTGCAGCTGGGAGCCGTAGAACATACTCATAACGGTCGTCTCGATGACGTCGTTGAAGTGGTGGCCCAGTGCGATTTTATTGCAGCCCAGCTCCTTGGCCTTGCTGTAGAGGTGGCCGCGGCGCATCCGGGCGCAGAGATAGCAGGGGTTTTTATCGGTGTTGTTGGCCACAGAGAAGATGTTGCTCTCGAAGATGGTCACAGGGATGTGGAGCAGCTCGGCGTTGGATTCGATCTTCTGGCGGTTTATCTCGTTGTAACCGGGGTCCATCACCAGGAAGACCAGCTCGAACGGCACATCGCTGTGGCGCTGAAGCTCCTGCATCAGCTTTGCCATCAGCATCGAGTCTTTGCCGCCCGAGATGCAGACGGCGATCTTGTCACCGGCCTTGATGAGCTCGTAGCGCTTGACCGCTACGATGAAGGGGGTCCACAGCTCCTTGCGGTATTTTTTGATGATGCTCCGCTCAATGAGCTGGTAAGGTTCCATTTCGCGTTTCATGGCTCTGTCCTTTCTTTTTTCTCACAGCTGGGTCAGCCGGGTATAGCAGGCGTCGAAGGCGCGGAGAAAGCCGTCCAGCTCCTCCTGCGTGGTCAGGTGGCTCAGACTGATGCGCCACGAGGAGAGGGCATTCTTCCGGTCGCGGCTGACGGCGAACACCGCCCGGGAGGGCAGGCCGTCCGACGAGCAGGCCGACTTGACCGAGACACAGACGCCCTCCGCGTCCAGCTCCCGCTGGAACACGGTGCCTTTGACGTTCTCAACGCTCAGGCTCAGGATGTGGGGGATGGCACTCTCCGGGCTGTTGATGCGGACTTTTGGGTACTTGCTCAGAGCAGTGCGGAGATACAGGTTTGCCTCTTTCACCCGGGCAGAACGCTCTGGCAGCTCATTTACCGCAGAGTTCAGAGCCGTCTCGAGGGAAGCCACCAGAGCCACCGTAGGGGTGCCGCTGCGGTAGATGGTGGTGCTTTCGCCGCCGTGGATGAGAGGCTCAAGCGCCAGCCGCCGCCGCTTGAGCAGCAGGCCGATGCCGTTCAGGCCGTAGAACTTGTGGGCCGTCAGGCTCATGGTGTCCACGCCCTCGAAGGAGACGGGGATCTTGCCCACGGCCTGGGTGGCGTCTACGTGCAGATGGCAGTTGGGCCAAGTCTGCAAAATTTCTGAAATTTCTTTCACCGGCTGCACGACGCCCAGCTCACTGTCCACCAGCGTTACCGCTACAGCAATGGTGTCGGGGCGGAGAAGTTCTTTCAGGTGCTCGAGGTCGATGGTGCCGTCCCGCCTGATGTCCACGAGGTCGATCTCATAGCCCTGCTCCTGCAGAGCGGTCAGGGTGCCGCTGACGGAGGAGTGTTCCAGCGGGGTGGAGATGATGTGCTTGCCCAGATGGCGGGAGAGTTTTGCCAGCCCCTTGAGGGCGAAGTTGTTGGCCTCGCTGGCTCCCGAGGTGTAGATGACCTCGGCGGGCTGTGCGCTCAGCAGCCCCGCGATGGTCTGGGTGGCGTGGTCAATGACCAGTTTTGCGTCCCGGCCTGCCTGATGGCGGGAGTTCGCGTTGCCGGGGCAGCTGCGCTCTACCTCACAAAAACGCTCCAGCACCCGGGAGTCTGCGGGGGTGTTGGCCGAATAATCCAGATATATCATAAGTGTCCTTCTATAATAAGTGGTACAACAGCTGTCGTTTCGGATGCCGCCGGCCCAGTGACCAACTGCGGCAATAGGTTATATTATAGTGCGGAATGCGGCATATTTCAAGGCCGTACGGCCTCCGCCGACAGAAAATCGCCGCAAAATACAGGAAAAAGGTTGTCAGCGTCCTTCTTTTATGCTATACTATGCCGAAGAATGAAAGGAAAGGGGAGAGCGAGATGCTGAAAAAGAAATCGTCTTTTGCATGCATCGGCTGTATTTTCCGTTTCCGATTTGGTCCCGATTTTTGAGGCATTGCCGCTTTCCCGCGGTAGTGCCTCTTTTTTTGGGCCGCAGATAGAAGGAGGAAATAATGAGTCAGAATATTGATTACTCCAAGGGCATTTACGACGCCCGCCAGCTGGGTGCCGGACGGATGCTGATCCTGGGCGTCCAGCACATGTTCGCCATGTTTGGTGCCACCGTGCTGGTCCCCCTGCTCACCGGTCTGAGCGTTTCGACCACCCTGCTCTGCGCGGGTCTGGGTACGCTGCTGTTCCACTTTATCACCAAGGGCAAGGTCCCGGCCTTCCTCGGCTCGTCCTTTGCTTATCTGGGCGGCTTCTCCATCGTGGCTCCCATGCTGGCTGACGCCGACGGCAATCTGACCATCGCCAACACCCAGATGCTGCCCTACGCCTGCGCAGGCGTGGCCTTCTCGGGTCTGGTCTATCTGGCCGTCAGCCTGCTCATCTCCACCTTCGGCATCCGGCGCATCATGCGCTTCTTCCCGCCGGTGGTCACAGGCCCCATCATCATCGCCATCGGCCTCATCCTCGCCCCCTCGGCCATCAGCAACTGTCAGGCAAACTGGCTGCTGGCCTTTGTGGCTCTGGGTACGGTCATCGTCTGCAACATCTGGGGCAAGGGTATGGTCAAGATCCTGCCCATCCTGATCGGCGTTCTCGTCTCCTACGCAGTGGCCCTTGTGACCGGTGCCGTGGACTTTGAGCGCATTGCCTCCGCCGCATGGTTCGGCATCCCTCTCCACAAGGAAGCCATGGGCCTCTTTGCCATCGACGGCAGCCCCGAGTTCATCAGCGCCCTGTTCACCATCATCCCCATCGCTCTGGCTACCATGATGGAGCACGTCGGTGACATCGCCGCCATCAGCGCCACCGTCGGCCACAACTACATCAACGACCCCGGCCTGAACCGCACCCTGATGGGCGACGGCCTCGCCACCACGCTGGCCGGCCTGCTGGGCGGCCCGGCCAACACCACCTACGGTGAGAACACCGGCGTCCTCGCACTGAGCAAAATTTACGACCCCCTCGTCATCCGCATCGCCGCTGTGCTGGCCATCATCCTGAGCTTCAGCCCCAAGTTTGAGGCCGTCATCAACACCATCCCCACCGGCATCATCGGCGGTATCAGCTTCGTGCTCTATGGCATGATCTCCGCCATCGGTGTCCGCAACGTGGTCGAGAACCGGGTGGACTTCACCAACAGCCGCAACCTCATCATCGCCGCTGTCATTCTGGTGTCTGCTCTGGGCTTCAACTCGGTGGGCGGCCTGACCTTCGCGGTCGCCGGTGTGTCCATCAACCTGTCCGGTCTGGCCATCGCTGCTATCGTGGGCATCCTGCTCAACGCCATCCTCCCCGGCAACGATTACGAGTTCGACTCTGCCGATGGTGCCGATGCTCCTTCCAGCGGCAACCTGCAGGTCTGACCTCGACAGGGAAGCCCCTTCTTCGGCAGAAGTGACAGCTTTTTGAAATGTTCTTTGGACAATGTGCGAGACTTCAAAATAAATGAGAATAATTCTTAAAATAAGCCTTGACTAACTAGGAATCATTCGCTATAATAGAGTCAGAAACAAGGTCTGCTGTACCAGAGCAGACCCCTAAAAAAGAACAAACCAAATGGAGGATAAATCTTATGAAGAAGTACGTTTGCACCGTCTGTGGCTACATCGCTGAAGGCACCATCCCCGAGCAGTGCCCCGTCTGCAAGGCTCCCGCTTCCGCATTCGTCGAGAAGACCGGCAACACCTACGTCACCGAGCACGTTGTGGGCATCGGCAAGGCTGAGGGCGTTCCTCAGGAGATCGTCGATGGTCTGCGCGCCAACTTCGAGGGCGAGTGCAGCGAGGTCGGCATGTACCTGGCAATGGCCCGCGTGGCCGAGCGTGAGGGCTACCCCGAGATCGCCGAGGCTTACAAGCGCTATGCCTACGAGGAGGCAGACCATGCTTCCCGCTTCGCCGAGCTGCTGGGCGAGGTCGTCACCGACAGCACCAAGAAGAACCTGATGATGCGTGCAGAGGCCGAGTGCGGCGCCTGCTCCGGTAAGATGGACCTGGCCAAGAAGGCTAAGGCTCTGAACCTCGACGCTATCCACGACACCGTCCACGAGATGGCAAAGGATGAGGCCCGTCATGGCCGCGGCTTCGAGGGCCTGCTGAAGCGCTACTTCAACACGGAAGTCTGAGCAAGGGTACTCCAGTCATTGTAATACGCCGCCCCGGCGTGCAGTTTGCAGCTGCTGCCGGGGCGGCTTTTTTGTGGTAAAGTATTTACAAAAGTTTTCGCAGTCGCTCCAGCTCTTCTGCGGTATCTGCATCTTCCAGCTCTTCCTGCCGTGCCGCATATACCGCCCGCACAGACTCCGGATGCCGGCGGATGACCACGCCGCCGCCCTTGCCCTCGGGCAGGGAACACAGAGCACCGAAATAACTGCTTCCGAACAGAACGGGACTTCCCAGCCGCTCCGTGCCGTCCTCGGCACGAAAGCCCAGCCGGAGGATGGCCCGTTCTTTTTCGTCCAGCGCTGAGAAATCGCGCACCATCGCCTCGAGGCTTTCTTTCCGCAAGAGCGGCTGATCCCCGGGCAGGAAGATGCATCCCGCAAGGCCGGGCAGCTCCGAAAGCAGCGCTTCGAGGCCGAGGCGCACCGTGTCGTTCCGGCCCGGTAGGCTGTGAAGGATGGCTTTCACGCCCGCCTTACAAGCGAGTTCAGCCACTTCCGGCGAGCGGGTCACCACCACCCGGGCCGCGAGGGCGGGCGTCTCTGCTGCGTCCAGCGCCCGGACGATGAGGGGCGTGCTGCCGAAGTCAGCCAGCAGCTTATTGGAGCCGAACCGCACTGCCCGCCCCGACGCCATGATGACGCAGCCCACCGCCGTGTTTTCTGTGTACTCCATCCCGCAGACCTCCCGAAATTTCCGTTGTTGTTCATTGCCGAATTGATGCTTTCTGACGGTAGTATTATAGCGGATTTTGTGATAAAATAAAAGAAAAAGGTCACAGGAAAAAGAGAGGATACTGCATATGATGACCATTCGGGAATACAAGCGGGCTGAAAGCCTCGAGGAGGCTTGGCAGCTCAACCAGAAGCGCCCCAACCGTGTCCTCGGCGGCATGATATGGCTCAAGATGGAGAATATCAATGTCGGCACGGCCATCGACCTGTCGGGCCTCGGCCTCGACACCATCGAGGAGACGGACGAGGGCTTTTCCATCGGAGCGATGGTGACGCTGCGCCAGCTCGAGCTGCACCCCGGCCTCGCCGCCTATACGGACGGTGCCGTGCGGGAGTCGGTGCGCCACATCGTGGGCGTCCAGCTGCGCAACCTCGCCACCGTGGGCGGCAGCATTTACAGCCGCTTCGGTTTCTCCGACGTACTCACCATGTTCCTCGCGCTGAACGCTTCCGTAGAGCTTTATAAGGGCGGCGTCGTGCCACTTGCTGAGTACGCCCAGCGCCCCTACGACCGGGACATCCTCGTGCGTGTCCTTGTGCCGAAGGAAAACGCCCGCTTTGTCTACCAGTCGGTGCGCAACAGCCAGACGGACTTCCCGGTGCTGACCTGCGCTGCCGCAAAATTGGCGGACGGCAGCATCCGCGCCGCCATCGGTGCGCGTCCGGGCAAGGCTGTGCTCTACACCGCAGCGCCTGAGGCGGGGGAGACCGCCGAGGAATTTGCTGCCCGCTTTGCCGCCGAGGTAAAGGCCGACATCAAGACCGAAAGCAATCTTCGCGGCGGCGCCGAATACCGCCGCCATCTGGCCGGCGTGCTGACGAAACGCGCCGTCTGTCGTCTGGAAGGCTGAGGAGGACACCATGCAGATAACACTTACATTGAACGATAAAAAGCTTACCGCCGACGTGGCCCCCGACACTCTGCTCATCGACTTCGTGCGCAGCCACGGCTGTCTGAGCGTCAAGAGGGGCTGTGAGACGTCCAACTGCGGCCTCTGCACGGTCTTTCTCGACGACAAGCCGGTGCTGTCCTGCTCCGTTCTCGCGGCCCGCGCGGATGGCCATAAAGTGACCACGCTGGAGGGTCTGCAGGACGAAGCCGCCGAGTTCGGGGCCTTCATCGCGGATCAGGGCGCAGAGCAGTGCGGCTTCTGCAACCCGGGCTTCATCATGAACGCCCTCGCCCTCTTCCGGGAAAAGGAGTACCCCACCGACGAGGAAATAAAAGAGTATCTTTCCGGCAATCTCTGCCGCTGCTCTGGTTATGAGGGGCAGCTGCGGGGCATCCGGAACTTCCTCGCGTGGAAAAAGGCGAAAAAGGAGGCGGCAGAATGAACACAGTCAATAAACCCTTCCGCAAGAAGGATGCCATGCAGCTGGTGACGGGCCAGCCCGTCTATATGGACGACCTCGTCCCCGCCGACTGCCTCATCGTGAAGCTCCTGCGCTCTCCCCACGCCAACGCCATCGTGAAGAGCATCAACACCGCTGCGGCGAAGAAGGTGCCGGGCATTGAGGCCATCTTCACCTGGGAGGACGTGCCGCAGGATGCCCGCCGCTACACCCAGGCCGGCCAGACTTACCCCGAGGCCAGCCCCTATGACCGCCTTCTCATCGACCGTCATGTCCGCTTTGTTGGCGATGTGGTGGCCATCGTGGCAGGCAAAGACGATAAATGCGTCGATAAAGCGCTGAAAATGATAAAGGTCGAGTATGAGGTGCTGGAACCTGTGCTCGACTACCACACCGCAAAGGATAACCCCATCCTCGTCCATCCGGAAGACAACTGGGAGAGCCTCTGCCCTGTGGGGGGCGACAACAAGCGCAACCTCTGCGCCCACGACGAGTGCGGCAGCGGCGACATCGACGCCGTGCTGGCCGACTGCGATGTGGTCATCGACCATGTCTACCATACCAAAGCCTGCCAGCAGGCCATGATGGAGACCTTCCGTACCTATTGCAGCATCGACCTCTATGGCCGGCTGAATGTCCTGAGCTCGACTCAAATCGTCTTCCACGCCCGCCGCATCATTGCAAACGCGCTTCACATCCCGAAATCCATGGTGCGTGTGACGAAGCCCCGCATCGGCGGCGGCTTCGGCGCGAAGCAGACGGCTGTCTGCGAGGTCTACCCGGCCTTCGTGACCTGGAAGACCAGGAAGCCCTCAAAGCTCATCTTCACCCGGGAGGAGAGCCAGATCGCCTCCACGCCTCGCCATGAGATGGAGATCCATCTTCGCCTCGGCGCCAACAAGGATGGCCGCATCCGGGGCCTCGACCTCTACACCCTCTCCAACACCGGCGCTTATGGCGAGCACGGCCCCACGACGGTGGGACTTTCGGGACATAAATCCATCCCGCTCTATGGCAACGCTGAGGCTTTCCGCTTTACCTATGATGTTGTCTATACCAACCATATGTCGGCGGGCGCATACCGCGGCTACGGCGCGACCCAGGGCCTGTTCGCGGTAGAATCCGCCGTCAACGAGCTGGCCGCGAAGCTCCATATGGACCCCTTCAAGCTCCGAGAAATGAACATCGTCCACGAGGGGGACGTCATGCCCGCCTACTACGGCGCGGTGAACACCAGCTGCACCCTCGACCGCTGCCTTGCAAAGGTCCACGAGATGATAAACTGGGACGAAAAGTACCCCCGCCGCGACATTGGCAACGGGAAGATCCGTGCCGTCGGCATGGGCATGGCGATGCAGGGCTCCGGCATCTCGGGCATGGACGTGGGCAGCGCGACCCTGAAAGTCAACGACGAGGGCTTCTACACCCTGCTCATCGGTGCCGCTGATATGGGTACCGGCTGCGACACCACGCTGGCCCAAATTGCTGCCGAGGTGATGGAATGTGACCTCGACAATATCACGGTCTTCGGTGCGGACACTGACACCTCGCCCTACGATTCCGGCTCCTACGCGTCCAGCACCACCTACATCACCGGCAAAGCCGTCGAGAAGTGCGCGCTGAAGCTGCGGAGCCAGATCTGCAAGCTGGGCGCACAGCTGCTGGACTGCAGCGAAAATGACGTGGAATTTGACGGTAAAACGGTATTTGCCTCTGCTGACCCGTCTAAATCTGTCTCGCTGGGTGATATTGCCACGGCTTCCATGTTCGGCCACGACATCCCGCTGGAAGTCACCGAGACCCACATGTCGCCCCTGTCGCCTCCGCCCTACATGGTGGGCGCGGCCGAGGTGGAAGTGGACACCGAGACCGGCGAAGTAAAGCTGCTGGAATTTGACGCCTGCGTGGACTGCGGCACCCCCATCAACCCGAACCTCACCCGGGTGCAGGCCGAGGGCGGCATTTTGCAGGGCATCGGCATGACCCTCACCGAGAACGTCACCTACGACCAGCGCGGCTGGCCCATGGAGAATTCGCTCATGCAGTATAAGATCCCCACCCGTGTGGACGTGGGCAAGGTCCGGGTCGAGTTCGAGAACAGCTACGAGCCCAACGGCCCGTTTGGTGCGAAATCCATCGGCGAAGTGGTCATCAACACGCCGCTTCCCGCCATCTCGGACGCCATCTACAACGCCATCGGCACCCGTTTCTACGAGCTGCCCATCACGCCCGAAAAAATCGCAATGGCAGTGGCCGAAAAAGAGGGCGCGGTCTGATGATAGGCCTCGAGGATCTGCCATTCCTCGGAGAAACGGGACACGTTATTTCTCTGGTGGGCGGCGGAGGGAAGACAACATTGCTCTATGCGCTGGCCCGCCATTATTCGGCGCAGGGGCAGCGGGTGCTCGTCTCCACCACGACCCACATCCGGCGTCCGGACGCAAACTACGCCCCCGATGAGGCGGCGCGGGACGCCCTCTGGCAGGCTGGAACCTACGCCGTGGCGGGGGTGCCTGCCGAAGGCGGGAAACTGACCATGCCGCCCCATCTGGCCGACTGGATGGCCGAGGCCGACACTGTTTTGCTCGAGGCTGACGGCGCGAAGCACCATCCCTGCAAGGCCCCGGCCGCTCATGAGCCGGTGCTCCTGCGGTCAAGCGACATCGTGATGGTGGCAGCCGGGCTGTCGGCGGTGGGGAAACCACTGCAAGACGTCTGTTTCCGCCTCGAAGCGGCCTGCACCTTGCTGGCCGTGCCGCCCGAGACGCCCCTGACGCCCGCTCTGCTGGCAAAACTGCTGGCAAGTGAAGCAGGTGGAAGAAAGTGCGTCGGCACGCGGAAATTCTACGTCGTCCTCAACCAGGCCGACGACGAGGCCCGCCGTGCAGCAGGGGAACAGACGCTTGCCATCCTGAAAGAAACTTACGATGTAACAGGATATTTGACACACTTCGAGGAAGGGGAGAGAGCCTGATGGCAAAAGAGGACAAAATCGTCTTTTGCACGGGCGGTGGCTGTACCGCCAAGCTCGGCGCAGGCGTACTGAGCCATATTCTGGAAAAGCTGCCCCGGGGTGAGAAAGACCCCGACCTTCTCGTGGGCTACGACAGCCGGGACGATGCGGCTGTCTACCGCATCACCGACGACATCGCGCTGGTGCAGACGGTGGACTTCTTCCCGCCGATGGTGGACGACCCCTACACCTTCGGCCAGATCGCGGCGGCAAATGCCCTCAGCGACGTTTACGCTATGGGCGGCGAGGTGAAGACTGCACTGAACCTCGTCTGCTTCCCTGAGAGCATGGATCTGAACATCCTCGGTGAGATCTTACGCGGAGGCGCCGAAAAAGTGGCCGAGGCGGGGGGCATCCTCGCGGGAGGCCACTCCATCGCCGACACCGGTGTGAAGTACGGCCTGTCCGTCACCGGTCTCGTGGACCCCCGCCGCCTCACTGCCAATGATACGGGAAAGCCCGGCGACAAGCTCATCCTCACCAAGGCGCTGGGTGTGGGCCTCATCTGCACGGCCAACCGCGTGGGCGAAGCTGCCCCCGGTGCCATGGACGCTGCCGTGGCCTCCATGACGACTCTGAACAAGTCTGCCGCCGAGATAAGCCGAAGCTATGATGTTCACGCGGCCACGGATGTGACCGGGTTCAGCTTCCTCGGCCACCTCCACGAGATGATGGGCGGGCGGCTGTCCTGTCGTATCGACGGCAGCGCTGTGCCGGTCCTGCCGGGTGCGTGGCAGGCCGCTGACGACTGCCTTTATACCGCCGCCGGTCAGCGCAACCGCAACCACACCGGGCCTTTCGTCCGATTCGAAAATGTGCCGTTTGCCATGCAGGAAATTTTGTTCGACCCCCAGACCTCGGGCGGACTGCTGCTTGCCGTGGCTCCAAAAGAGGCTGAAAGCCTCCGGGACGAGCTGCAAAAAGCCAGTCTCCCCGCACAAATCGTGGGAGAGATCACAGAGAAGCAGGACACCGAAATATTTGTGTCCTATTCTGAATAAAAAATACGATAGAGAGGGAAAACTATGCTGAAAGTTGATGCCAGAGGGGACGCCTGTCCGCTGCCTGTAGTGAAGGCAAAGAAAGCGATTGCTGAACTGAATGGTGCAGGCGAAGTCGAAGTGCTGGTGGACAACGAGATCGCTGTCCAGAACCTCACCAAAATGGCCCAGCAGAAAGGCTACCGGTCTGCCGCCGAAAAGCTGGCCGAGCGGGAATACCGCGTCCTGTTCACCGTGGGTGAGCCTGCGGCAGAAGAAGAGGAAGCTCCGGTCTGCACCCCTGACGCCCGCACCGATACGGTGGTGGTCATCGCGTCCGACAAGATGGGCGAGGGTGCCGAGGAGCTGGGCAAGACCCTGCTGAAGGCTTTCATCTTCTCGCTGACTCAGCAGGACAAGCTGCCCAAGACCATCCTCCTCTATAACGGCGGTGCGCACCTCACCTGCGAGGGTTCGCCCATGCTGGACGACCTCAAGGCGCTGGAGGCTGAGGGCGTCGAGATCCTCACCTGCGGCACCTGCCTGAACTTCTACGGCCTGACCGAGAAGCTGGCCGTGGGCGGCGTGACGAATATGTACGTTATCGCCGAGAAGATGCTGAACGCCGGGAACGTGGTCAAGCCGTGATCTACCTCGACAACGCCGCCACCACCCTGCAAAAGCCGTCCTGCGTGGGGCAGGCCATGTTGGATGCGCTGGAACATGCGGGCAATCCGGGCCGCGGGGCGCATGAGCCGACCCTTCACGCGGCCCGGATCGTCTACCATGCCCGTGAGACACTTGCAACACTTTTCCATGCGGAAAGCCCGGACTGCATTGCTTTCACGGCCAACGTGACCCAGGCGCTCAACACAGCGCTCTGCGGCCTCGTCCGCCCCGGCGACCATGTTATCACGACGGTCTGCGAGCACAACTCGGTGCTGCGGCCGCTCTATCGTCTGCGGGAGCAGGGGGCAGAAGTGAGTTTTGTGGAGATGGACGACACCGGGCGGCTGCGGTATGAGCAGTTCGAAAAATTTCTCCGCCCCAATACCCGTCTTGTCGTGGTGACGCATGCTTCCAACGTCACAGGCGATCTTACAGACCTTGCATTTGTCTCCGCTTTTGCAAAAAAGCACGGTCTTACGCTGGTCGTGGACGCGGCCCAGACCGCGGGCGCACGGCCTGTCGACGTGCAGGCGCTGGGGGTGGATGTTCTCTGTTTCACCGGACACAAGGCGCTGCTGGGCCCGCAGGGAACCGGCGGGCTGTATGTCCGCCCCGGGCTGACCATTGCCCCTCTTGTGGTGGGTGGCAGCGGCATCCACAGTTTCGATGAAACACACCCCTCTCAGATGCCCACAGCGCTGGAAGCGGGGACGCTGAATGTTCCCGGCCTCGCGGGCCTCGGGGCAGGCGTGGAGTGGATACTTTCGCAGGGCGTCGAAGCTCTGCACGAAAAAGAAACGGCTCTGGCACGCCTGTTCTATGAGAAAATCGTCCATGCTCCCGACGTGAAAATCTACGGCAGTTTCGACGAAACAGACCGTGCGCCCATCGTCTCCCTGAACTTCGGCGATGAGGACGCAGCCCGTGCCGCCGACATCCTCTGGGAGGACTACGGTATCTGTGTCCGGGCGGGCGCTCATTGTGCGCCCCTCATCCACAAAGCCCTCGGCACCGTGGAGCAGGGGATGGTGCGGTTCAGCTTCTCCCACCAGAACACAGAGGCCGAGGTGCTCAGAGCCGCCGAGGCGGTCTGTGAGCTGGCCGAGGAGGGCTGATATGCGCCGCAAAAGACAATACATCGTTCTTTCATTTGCTTCTACGGCCCGCGCGATGGGCTGGGAGAAAGAGTGCGCCGCCCGGGGGATCCCGGGGCGGCTCATCCCGCTGCCCAGTGAGATCACGGCAGGCTGCGGCCTCGGCTGGCGGATGCTGCCCGAGGACTGGCAGGCGTGGCAGTCTCAGCTGAACGGTGCGGGCTACGATGCTGCCACACCGGTGGAGCAATAAACCATAATGGAGAAATTCTATGTCGATTCGTGAGTTTTTGGACGCTTTGCGCAGCACACAGGGGCAGCATACGCTGGCCGCCGTACTGGAAGGGCCGGAAAGCGGAGCGAGGCTTCTTCTTTGTGAAGGCGTACCCGTCTGGCCCGCAAGACCGGAGGGGCTGCTGGCCCGGAATCTCCCGGCGCTGGCCGGGTGTGGTGCAAGCGGCATCCTGACTCTGGAAAATAAGCGGATCTTCGTCGAGAAATTCGGAGGCGTGCCCCGGCTCGTCATCTGCGGCGGAGGCCATGTGGCCGAGTCCGTCGTCCGGCTGGCTGTCATGCTGGGCCTGCCCGTCACCGGTCTCGAGGAGCGGCCGGAGTACGCTGACGCCCTTCGCCGCGCCGGGGCAGAAAAGGTCCTCTGCGGTCCTTATGCCGAAAATCTCACCCAGGTGGAGGGCAGTGCGGAGACCTACTTTGTTGTCGCCACCCGCGCCCACTCCTTCGACGTGGAATGCCTTACCGAAATATACAAGAAACGATTTGCCTACGTTGGTATGCTGGGCAGCCGAAGCCGGTCGGCCCTTGTCCGCCGCCAGCTCATCGAGGCCGGAACTGCCCCGGAAAAGACCGAAGAACTCCACGCCCCCATCGGCCTCGCCATCAAGGCGCAGACAGCGCAGGAAATCGCACTATCCATCCTCGCGGAGATCGTTGAAGTGAAAAATGGCCGTCAGCAGACGGAAGGCTTCCCGCCCGAGCTGCTGAATGCGCTGGATGCCTGCACGGGACAGGGGAAGGCTCCTGTCCTCGTGACCATCGTTTCCCGCCACGGTTCGACCCCCCGGGAGGTGGGCGCAAAGATGCTGGTGCTGCCGGACGGCAGATCCGTGGGCAGTGTGGGCGGCGGCATTATGGAATACCGTGTGCAGCAGCTTGCATCAAGAATGCAGGCAGGCGAGGCTGCGCCCTGCCAGCTGGCAGAGTATTCAGCCAGCGCAAAAGAGGACGATGCGGCGCTGGCTGCCTGCGGCGGCTCGATGAACGTGTTCCTGCAGCTGCTCAAGGAGGAAGAAAATAATGAAGCGTGATGACGTCATCCTGGTGCGCGGCGGCGGCGACCTCGCCACCGGCACCATCCATCGGCTGTGGTCGGCGGGATTGAAAGTACTCGTGCTCGAGGCAGAGCATCCTGCCGCCATCCGCCGCCAGGTCTCGGTAAGCGAGGCCGTGTATGAGGGCGGGGCTGTCGTGGAGGGAATGCGCGCTGCCCTTGTAAAAACGCTGGATGAGGCCGTTGTGGTCTGGCAGCGCGGCGACGTGCCGGTGATGGTGGACCCGAAGGGAGAACTCATCCCGCAGGTGCGGCCTGCCGCGCTCGTTGATGCCATCCTTGCAAAGAAAAATCTCGGAACGACGCGGGATATGGCTCCGCTGACCATCGCGCTCGGCCCGGGTTTTACCGCCGGTGTGGATGTCGATCTCGTGGTGGAGACCAAGCGCGGCCACCGTCTGGGCCGTATCATCCGGGAGGGTGCGGCCATCCCCAACACGGGCGTCCCCGGAGTCATCGGCGGCTATGGTGCTGAGCGTGTCATCCACGCAGAAAAGGCCGGTATCTTCCGGAATGTGTGTGCCATTGGAGATATTGTGTCGGCGGGTGAAACGATCGCGGAAATCGAAACGCCGGACGGCATCCGCACTCCGGTGACGACCCGCATTGCGGGCATCCTGCGCGGTCTGCTGCGGGATGGCTACCCCGTCACGCCCGGCTTCAAGGTGGCTGACGTGGACCCCCGCCGGGAGGAACTGGAAAACTGCTTCCTCATCTCCGATAAGGCGCGCTGCATCGCGGGAAGTGTGCTGGAGCTGATCGCGGCAAATCTGTGGAAATAATAAAAAGGGAAGGGGCTGCCCAAGGCAGCCCCTTCCCTTTTTTACATCAAATATCCAAGCCGGTAATCCCCGAGACACACCCGAAGTGCGCCCCATGTCGAGGAAAACTCGATGCCGTAAGCCCGGAGCTTCCCGGTATCCATCGCAAGGTTGCGGGTGAGATCGGATTCCTCGATCTTCACATCCACCTGCAGTAAATTGGCAAAGCATCGCGCAGTCTCGACCATATCTCCGTCGCACTCGCTGCCGAAGTTGTAGACGCCGCCGGGCAGCTCCATCGCAGGGACGAGGTTCTCGATGACCTCCCGCACATAGCTCACGCCCCGGTAGTCATTGCGCGAAAAGTGCAGCACTTCACCGGTCTTTGACGCTTTCAGGATGTTCAGCGGCAGGTTGCCCCGGATGGGCAGATGATAGCCCGGGAGGTCGTACATCCAGGGCAGGCGGAGCGCCACAGCATCCGGGCAGCGGGCCAGCACCCGGGCCTCGGCCTCGAGCTTGTGCTGTCCGTAGACGTTGGAAGGGGAGAGGGGCAGCGTCTCCGCCAGCGCCCCCCGCTGCGTCACGCCCGCATACACCTGGTCGGAGCTGCAGGAGAGCAGCTTTGCGCCCACCTCCTCCGCGCCCTTCGCTACCCACTCGGGCAGCAGGACGTTGGCGCGGAAGGAGTCCTCCGGCTCCTGCTGGCAGTACTGGGTGTTGGAGAGGGCCGCCGTGTGGACAATGACGTCCGGGTGCTCCTTCAAAATGAAGCGCAGCACCGCGCTTTCGTCGGCAGTGCGCAGGGTGTCGGACGGGAAGGCACAGAGCGCAAACTGCCCCCGCCACATATCGAGGATGCGCGCGCCCACAAAGCCGCCTGCACCGGTTACAAGGACTCGTTTCATAGGGCAGTCACCTCAGTGAACAAGGAACAGTTCCAGCACGAAGACGACGGCGCAGCAGGCCACCGACACCTGGAACAGGCTGGCTCCGAACCATGCCGCCGCAATGCCCACCACCAGCGCCACCGCACCAGCTGCCGGACTCTGGGTGGCGTTGACGATGGCCGGGAAGGTCATGACCGCCAGAGTGACGTAAGGGACGTAGTACAAGAACGACTGAATGAACTGGTTTTTGATGGGCTTCCGGATGAGGGTCAGCGGCAGGATGCGGATGGTGTAGGATACTGCGAACATCACTGCGATGTAAAGCCAGTTGCTGCGGATCATTGTTCAGCCTCCTCACTCTGGGTCTTGACGGGGAATAACAGCGCACCTGCGCAGGAGATCGCCACCGTCAGGATGATGGTACGGGTGCCGTCCGACAGGGCGGAGATGCCCGGCAGATAGGTGCAGGCAAAGCTCAGCGCAAAGCTGATGGCCACCAGCGCGGCCACGATCTTATCTTTCCGGGCCGGAGGAATGATGATGGCGAGGAACATACCGTAGAGCGCCACGCTCAGTGCGCTGACGGCCCGCAGGGGCAGCAGATTGCCCGCGATGATGCCCAGCGCCGTACCCGAAGCCCACGCCGGCGCGGCCAGCGCGATGGCGCCGTAGGTGTAGAAGGGGTTCAGGTAGCCCGGCCGGGCGATGGTGATGCCGAACAGCTCGTCAGTAACGTCATAGCCGATGATAAGCCGGTGGAAAAACGGCGTACCAGGGGCGAACCGCTGGGCCAGCGCACAGCTCATCAACAGATAGCGGGCGTTGGCGATGAGGGTGATGATGGCGACCTCGAGATAGGTCGCGCCGCTGGCAATGAGGGCAAAGGCGGCGTACTCGCCCGCCGAAGCATTGTTGAGCAGGCTGGCCACGAAGCCCTGCAAAGGTGTAAAGCCCGCCGTCCGGGCCGCGATGCCCAGCGAGAACGACACCGCAAAATACCCCAGCGCGATCGGCACACCGTCCCGCATCCCCTCGCAGAACACCTTGCGGCTGAAAGCGTAGGGTTTGGCGGGCTGTGCGGAGCAGAGAGTCTGGTTCGACGACTCATGCGTAGTTTCCATGAGAAAAGCTCCTTTCCAATTTCAGACACGAACCTTATTATAGCATAGTTTGAGAGAAAATGACATCGGGCAGAAACGAAAAAACCACAGCTTTCTCCCCTGAAAGCTGTGGCATTTTCAAGATGGACTGCTTACTTGAACAGCTTGCGGCCAGCCCAGATGCAGACACAGGCGCCGATGACCGAGACGATGATCTCACCCACGAGGCCGGTAGCGGACAGGCCCACGAGGCCGAAGAGGATGCCGCCCACAAAGCTGCCCAGGATGCCCAGCACGATGTTGCGCAGGGCGCTGGTCTCACTGCCCATGATGCGGCCTGCGATGGAACCGGCCAGCGCACCGATGAGAAGACTGAAGATAAAACTAAACATAAGAAAAACCTCCTGAAATATGTAAGATCAGACGTTGGATGCTTCCTCCCGCGCGTAGCGGCAGATGTCCGAAAGACAGCATTTTTCGCACTCCGGCTTCCGGGCATTGCAGACGGCCCGGCCATGCATCACGAAACGATGGCACAGATCACTGCCCTCTTCGGGCGGGACGATCTTCCAGAGCGCCATCTCCACCTTCTGCGGTTCCTTGATGCCGTCCACAAGGCCGATCTTGTTGCACAGGCGGATGCAGTGGGTGTCGGTGACGATGGCGGGCTTGCCGAACACGTCGCCCATGATAAGATTTGCGCTCTTGCGGCCCACGCCGGGCAGTGCCAGCAGTTCCTCAAAGGTGGTCGGTACCTTGCAGTCGTACTTGTCCCGCAGCATCCGCATACAGGCTGAGATGTCCCGGGCCTTGCTGCGGCCCAGCCCACAGGGTTTGACGATGGCTTCGATGTCCTCGGGCTCTGCCTCGGCCAGCGCGGCCACCGACGGATATTTTGCAAACAGGTCCTGCACCACGATATTCACCCGGGCGTCGGTACACTGGGCCGCCAGCCGGACGCTCACCAGCAGCTGCCAGGCGTGGTCGTAGTCCAGCGTGCAGCCTGCGTCGGGATACTCTGCCTTGAGCCGCCGGATGACCTCCAGAGCCAGCTCTTTTTTGGCCGTCAGGTCTTCGGCAGAGACGTTCTTTCCGCGCATACATTTCCCCTCGTTTCTTGATTGGAATGGCACAAGCATATCATGTTTTGCGAAATTTGTAAATGCTTTGTTGTTTATCTGAGAATCATTTTCATTATTTCACTTGCCGCGGCGTGCAAAATGCGCTATACTATAAAAGAGAAGGATTCTCATGATCATTTTTGGAGGGAAGACCTATGAACGAACCGCTGGCGCAGCGTCTGCGCCCCAAAACGCTGGCCGATGTCTGCGGCCAGCAGCATCTTCTGGCCGAGGGACAGGTGTTCCGCCGCACCATCGAGAGCGGACGTATCCCCAACATGATCTTCTACGGCCCCTCCGGCACGGGCAAGACCACCGTCGCCCGCATCATCGCCGAGAACAGCGGCATGACCCTCCATAAGCTCAACGGCACTTCCTGCGGCACCGGCGACATCAAAGCAGTGCTGAAGGACATCGGCACGCTGGCCGGGGCAGGGGGCATCCTGCTTTACCTCGACGAGATACAGTATCTCAACAAAAAGCAGCAGCAGAGCCTTCTGGAGTGCATCGAGGACGGTTCTGTCACCCTCATTGCATCCACCACCGAGAACCCTTACTTTTACATCTATAATGCACTGCTGTCCCGCTGTACGGTATTTGAGTTCAAGTCCCTCTCCGCTGCCGACGTGGAACGGGGCATCCGCAACGCCCTGAAAAAGCTCTCGGAGTCGGAATCACAGCCTGTCGTGATGGACGAGGACGCCTGCGCCTACCTCGCCGAGAGTGCGGGCGGCGACCTGCGCAAGGCGCTGGGCTGTCTCGATTTCGTGGTGACGGCGGCCCCCGTGGACGAAACCGGAAAGCACATCACCCTCGAGATGATACAGCAGGTCACCCGCCGCACGGCCATGCGGTACGACCGGGACGGCGACGACCACTACGACATCGTGTCGGCCTACCAGAAGTCCATGCGCGGTTCCGACCCCAACGCCGCCCTCCACTATCTGGCCCGTCTGCTGGAAGCGGGCGACCTGCCCTCGGCCTGCCGCCGGTTGATGGTCTGCGCCTGTGAGGACGTGGGCCTTGCATACCCGCAGATCATCCCCATCGTCAAGGCGGCAGTGGACGCAGCCAACATGGTGGGTCTGCCGGAAGCCCGGCTCCCGCTGGCCGATGCCGTCATTCTCGTGGCAACCAGCCCGAAATCCAACAGCGCCCACGACGCCATCAATGCGGCCATCGCCGATGTGCAGGCGGGGCGCACCGGCCCCATCCCGCGCCAGCTGCAGAACAAGCACTTCGACGGCGAGGATGCTGCCGTCAAGGGCCAGAACTACAAGTACGCCCACGACTATGAGAACCACTGGGTGGACCAGCAATATCTGCCCGACCTGCTCAAGGACGTGAAATACTATACGTTCGGCGACAACCGCACCGAACAGGCCGCCCGGGCCTACTGGGCGAAGATCAAGGGGGAAGATAAGCTCTGACCCCCGGCCTTTATCCCGATACACACCCCATCAGAAAAAGGAGAAAGACCATGCGTTATTCCAAACAGCGCGAGCTGGTACTGCAGAAAGTGGAGCAGCTCTGCGACCACCCTACTGCCGAGGAGATTTTCGACCTCGCAGCCAGGGAATGTCCCGGCCTGAGCCTTGGTACCGTCTACCGCAACCTCAACAGCCTCGTAGATGCAGGCCGCGTCCGCCGCGTCTCCATCCCGGGCAAGGCTGACCGTTTCGACCACACTCTGGGCTGGCACAGCCACCTCTACTGCAACTGCTGCGGCGGCGTCGTGGACGCCGACGTGGACGAAAAGCAGGTGATGAAGCTGGTGCGCAGCCAGAAGGGCGTCGTGCAGGACTGCGCCGTGGTGCTGTTCGGCCTGTGCGAGGCGTGTGCCGCCAAGCAGGCTCAGTAAAAATAAACTCTTGCCCTCCAAGGCCAAAAAGGGTATACTATAAAGAGCTTTCTTTATAGTATCAGTATGTCTGCTGCCGGAGGTGTGTCCCCAGCAGCAGAGAAGGATGGTTTCATTGGAGTACATAGCATTTGAACATAACAACGCGGCGGCAGAGCTGGTCAAGCTGGCCTATGACACCCCGCCGCTGGCCTTCGTCCACAGCTACGGCTGCCAGCAGAATGTCAACGACGGCGAGCGCATCAAGGGTGTGCTGGTGGACATCGGCTACGGCCTGTGTGACAAGCCCGAGGACGCCGACCTCATCCTTTTCAACACCTGCGCCGTCCGTGAGCACGCCGAGCAGCGTGTCTTCGGTAACGTGGGCGCTCTCAAGGGCCTGAAAGAGAAGAAGCACGGCCTCATCATCGGCCTCTGCGGCTGCATGGCCAACCAGAAGCACGTTGTAGAAAAGCTGCGCCAGAGCTACCCCTACGTGGACCTCGTGTTCGGTGTGGACGGCATCGACACGCTGCCCCAGCTCATCGCTCAGAAATTGCAGAAGCACAAGCGGGTGCTCATGGAGCCGGCTCAGCGCCCCGTCATCGTGGAGAATATCCCCATCCGCCGCGAGAGCGAGTTCCGTGCCTGGCTGCCCATCATGTATGGCTGTGACAACTTCTGCACCTACTGCATCGTGCCTTACGTCCGCGGCCGCGAAAAGAGCCGCAAGCCCGGCGACATCCTCGCCGAGTTCAAGAGTCTCGTGGAGGCAGGATATAAGGAGATCACCCTTCTGGGCCAGAATGTCAACAGCTACGGCAAGGGCCTCGAGGAGCAGGTGGATTTCTCCGACCTGCTCAACCTGCTCTGCACCGTCCCGGGCGACTACCACATCCGCTTCATGACCAGCCACCCGAAGGACGCCAGCTTCAAGCTCATCGACACCATCGCGGCCCAGCCGAAGATCTGCAAGCATCTGCATCTGCCGGTGCAGTGCGGCTCGGACCGTCTGCTTGTCCAGATGAACCGTCACTATACCGTGGAGCACTACCTCGAACTCATCGAGTATGCCCGGAAGAAGGTCCCCGGCATCACTTTCTCCAGCGACATCATCGTGGGCTTCCCCGGCGAGACCGAAGAGGACTTCCAGAAGACCCTCGAGCTGGTGCAGAAGGTGGGCTATATGCAGCTGTTCACCTTCATCTACTCCAAGCGCACCGGCACCAAGGCGGCAGATATGCCCGACCCCACCCCTCGCAAGGAGAAGACCGACCGCATGACCCGCCTGCTCAAAGTTCAGGACGACATCGCAATGGGCCTCGTGAAGGCACAGGTGGGTCAGACCGTCCGCGTCCTCGTGGAGGGCTATGGCCGCAATGAAGGCACCCTCTCGGGCCGTCTGGACAACAACCTTACCGTCGAGTTTAAGGCTGACTCCGCCCTCATGGGCAGCTATGCGATGGTGCGCCTCACCGGCGCCCGTGCCACCGTCCTGCTGGGTGAACTTTCGGAATAATATTGATATTCTGGATACACTATCCTAATATATAACACAGGAACGATAAAAGGAGACTACTACAATGGATTGCATCGACCTTTTCAAGCGTGCCGCCATGGCACTTCAGACCGACTCCCGCTATCTGGCTATGGACCAGGCCCGCAAGATGAACGACAAGGACGAGGAACTGCAGAACCTCATCGGTGAGTTCAATCTGGCCCGCATGGACCTGAACAACGAGATCGGCAAGCCCGAGCGCAGCGATGAGCGCATCGCCGAGCTGAACCAGAAGGTGAACGACCTCTACGGCAAGATCATGGCCGATGACGGCATGGTGGCCTACAACGAGGCAAAGCGCGACTGCGAGGCCCTCGTGAACTATATCGACGCCATCATCAACACTGCAATGAACGGCGGCGACCCCATGACCGTGCAGGAGCCTTCCGCTTCCTGCACCGGCAGCTGCTCCACCTGCGGCGGCTGCCACTAAGGCTTAAACCATGAAACACAAAACGCGGCTGTGCAATGCAGGGCCGCGTTTTGCTTGCAACAGGCGGTTTTGGATGGCAAACCGACAACTAGGGGAGGAAGGTGAACGGTCATGGCAGAGCTTTCGCCCATGATGCAGCAATATCTGGAGATCAAAAAACAACATAAGGATGAGATTCTTTTCTACCGCATCGGTGACTTCTACGAGATGTTCTTCGACGATGCGCTCACAGTCTCGCGGGAGCTGGATCTGACCCTCACGGGCAAGCAGTGCGGCCTCGAAGAGCGCGCGCCCATGTGCGGCGTACCGTTCCACAGCTATGAGGGCTATGTGGCCCGCCTCATCTCGAAGGGCTACAAGGTCGCCATCTGTGAGCAGATGGAAGACCCGGCCAAGGCCAAGGGTCTTGTGAAACGCGACATCATCCGCGTGGTCACGCCCGGCACCGTCATCGAGAGCAGTATGCTTCAGGATGACAAAAACAACTACATTGCGAGTATTTTTCTGAAAGGCGGCGCAGCGGGCCTTTGCTTTGCGGATGTCTCCACCGGCACGGCCCATATCACCGAGCTCAAGCGGGAAAAGATCGCCCCGGCGGTCATTGCGGAACTCTGCCGCTACCACCCCAGCGAGGTGCTGATGAACCCGGGCCTGCTGGACTGCCGGGAGATCACTGCCTACATCAAAAAGAATATGAACTGCGCCGTCGAGCTGGTGGAAGAGGAGCGGTACGCCCCGGGCCTCGTGGCCATCTCCCTCGAGAACCAGTTTGGCCGCGACTGGGCCGCAAAGACCGGCATCGCAGAAGACGGCCTTGTCCGCCTGGCAATGGCCGCTCTGCTGGAATATCTCCATGATACGCAAATTAAAGGCGTCGAGCGCCTGAAAACGGTCATCACATATAATGAAGCTCAGTTCATGAGCCTGTCGCCGGTCACCCGGGCAAATCTCGAGCTGACCGAGACGCTGCGGGGCCGCGAAAAGCGGGGAACGCTGCTCTGGGTGCTGGACAAGACCAGCACCGCCATGGGCAAGCGGATGCTCCGCAGCTGGATCGAGCAGCCGCTCATTTCCAGCGCCGCCATCAACCGCCGCCTCAACGCGGTGGAAAGCCTCGTGAACCAGACCATGCAGCGGGGCGATTTGATCGAACAGCTCCACTACATCGCCGACCTCGAGCGCCTGATGACCCGCGCGGTCTACGGTTCCGCCACCCCCAAGGAGATCTACACGATGGCCCAGACCTGTGAGCGCCTGCCGGAACTGCGGGCGCAGGCCGAGAGCTGCAGCTGCCCGGAGCTGACTGCTCTTGCAGGACAAATCGACCTGCTGGATGATGTGAAGACGGCCATCCTCGCCGCCATCGACCCGGATGCGCCCTCCACCCTCAAGGACGGCGGCGTCATCGCCAAGGGTTACCACCCCGAGGTGGACGAGCTGCGCTCCATCCGGGACAACACCAAGGGCGTCCTCGCCCAGCTGGAAACGCGCCTGCGGCAGGAGACCGGAATTCCCAAGCTGAAGATCGGCTACAATCACGTTTTCGGCTACTACATCGAAGTCAGCAACTCCTATAAATCCATGGTCCCCGAGACCTACATCCGCAAGCAGACCCTCACCTCCGGTGAGCGCTATATCACCCAGGAGCTGAAAGAGCTGGAAAGCAAGATTTTAGGTGCGCATGAGCGTCTCATTGCGCTGGAGCACCGGCTCTTCTCGGAACTGCTGGAAACGATCGGCGGTCAGCTCGATCGCATCCAGCGGACGGCAAATGCTGTGGCCGAGCTGGACGTGCTGGCGGCGCTGGCGCAGGTGGCCGCTGAAAACAACTACTGCCGCCCTGTGGTGGATGACAGCGACGAGCTGACCATCACCGAGGGCCGCCACCCGGTGGTCGAGCAGATGCTGAAAGGCAGCCTCTTCGTCCCCAACGATACCAGGCTCAACTGCACCACCGACCGCTGTCTCATCATCACCGGCCCGAACATGGCAGGCAAATCGACGTATATGCGCCAAAACGCTCTTATCGCTCTGATGGCGCAGATCGGCTCCTTCGTCCCGGCGTCCAGCTGTCATGTGGGCGTCGTGGATGCCATCTTTACCCGCATCGGCGCATCGGACGACCTTGCCGCCGGCCAGTCCACCTTCATGGTCGAGATGACCGAGGTGGCCGAAATTCTCAAGAACGCCACCCCCAAGAGCCTCGTCGTGCTGGACGAAATTGGCCGCGGCACCTCTACCTTCGACGGCATGAGCATCGCCCGGGCTGTCGTGGAGCATATCTCCGACCCGGCCAAGGGCCTCGGCTGCAAGACCCTCTTCGCTACCCATTACCACGAGCTGACTGACCTGGAAGGGGCCATCGAGGGCGTCAAAAACTACAACATCGCGGTCAAGAAGCGGGGAGAGGACATCACTTTCCTCCGCCGCATCATCCGCGGCCCCGCCGACGACAGCTACGGCATCGAGGTGGCGAAGCTGGCCGGTCTGCCCGGCACCGTGACCCGCCGCGCCCATGAGGTGCTGCGCACTCTGGAAGCTTCTGCCCCGAAGAACAAGGTGGAGCAGATGGATTTCGACGCCCTGCAGGAGTATTCTTCGCCTGCCGTCCCCAGCGAGATGATGGAAAAGCTCGAGGCACTGGACGTTGAGACCCTGACTCCCATCGAGGCGCTGAACTTCCTGTATGAGCTGAAAAAGACCCTGAGCGGCAGCCTGAATGGCTGATTTTATTTGAAACGGAGGGAAACGAATGGCAGAGATACACGTTCTCGACAAGCATACGGCAGAACTTATCGCCGCCGGTGAGGTGGTCGAGCGGCCCGCGTCGGTCGTCAAGGAGCTTCTGGAAAACTCCATCGACGCCGGTGCGTCTCAAATCACCGTCTCGATCGAGTCGGGCGGTGTCCGTCTGATTGAAATCAGCGACAACGGCACCGGCATCGAGGCAAAATACATCCCCACGGCTTTCATCCGCCATGCCACCAGCAAGATCCGGACGGAAGACGACCTCACCAGCATCCACACGCTGGGCTTCCGCGGCGAAGCGTTGGCCTCTATCGCCAGCGTGGCCCGCGTCGAAGTGCTCACCCGCACCGAGGCCGACGAGTGCGCTTCCCTCTACCGGATCGAGGGCGGGGAAGAACAGCCCATCGAGCCGGGTGCGCGAGGCGTCGGCACCACCATCCGGGTCTGTGACCTCTTTTTCAACACGCCTGCCCGGATGAAATTCCTCAAAAAGGATTCCAGCGAGGGTACTTTCGTGGCCGACATCGTGGGCCATGTGGCCCTGAGCCACCCCGAGGTGAGCTTCAAGTTCATCCGCGAAGGCAAACTGCAGTATGTCACCCCCGGTGACGGCCAGCTCCGCAGCGCAGCTTATGCCGTACTGGGCCGGGAGTTCAGCCGTGACCTCGTGGAGGTGGATAACCGTGAGGGTGTTTACCGGGTCTGGGGTCTCATCACCCAGCCCCGCAGCTGCCGCGCCAGCCGCAGTATGCAGTATTTCTATATCAATGGCCGCTATGTCCGCAACCGCACCATGATGGCGGGCATGGAAATGGCGTTCAAGGGTACCACGATGCAGGGCAAGTTTCCTGGAGGGATCCTGCTTCTTGAGATGCCTGCCGACCTTGTGGATGTCAACGTCCATCCGGCAAAAACAGAAGTCCGCTTTGCCCGGGAAAACGACATCTTCGACCTCGTCTACCATGCCGTCAAGCTGGCACTGAGCCAGCCGGGTACAGGGGAGAGACAGTTCGTCTTTGACAGCGAGAAAGAGGATGATGCATCCAACGAACATAAAAATAGCGGAAATAAAGAAGAAAATGCTGTAAAGAATAATAACTTTACAGGACTTTCGGCGGTGATTTCGGGCCAGGCAGAGCCGGGAAGCCTGCCACACCTGGAGGAAAGGCCTCTCCGCCCGGCAGCACCGGCAGCGTCTGTGACACCCCGCACGACACAGCCCTTTGCCCCGGAGCGGGACATCCTCCCGCTGCCCGTAAAAGCCCCGGAAAAGGCTGCGCCGGCATCGGAACACACATGGACAACGGTTGCGGCCTCCGAGCCTCTTCCGATGAACGCCGCCCTCCACAGTCCTGAGCCGCCGCAGGAGGAAAGCGTCCTTGAGCCGCCGCCCTTCCGGGCTGCATCCAGTGAGTCACAGCTGGACATCGAGGCAGACATCGACCTGCCGGATGTCACCCGCGACCACATGGCCGCGTGGGAGCCTGCCCCGGAAGAACCGGAGCGTCCGCCGCTGCCGGAGGCTTCGGATGAACCGCAGCAGAGCGCAGCCCCGGAGCAGCTGGGCTTTGACGTTCAGGACGGCCCGGAGCCTCTGCGGTATGTGGGCGAGATCTTCCGCACCTATATCCTCGCGGAGCGGGGCGACGAGATCTGCATCATCGACAAGCACGCCGCCCACGAGCGCCAGCTCTTCGAGAAGCTGGCCGCCCACTACGGCGATGTTCCCAGCCAGCTTCTCCTGGAGCCGCTGGTGGTGGAGCTTTCCGCCGAGGAAAAGACTGCTCTGCTGACCAACCTCGACCTGCTGGAAAGCGCCGGCCTCGAGGTGAGCGATTTTGGCGGCAGCTCGGTCTGCCTGCGCTCGGTCCCCGCTGATGTGGAGCAGGGCAGTGCCGAAGATCTGTTGGTCGAGCTGGCGGCAAAGCTGGCCCACGGCAGCCGCGATGCCCTGAACGAGCGGACAGAGTGGGTGCTCCATTCCATCTCCTGCCGCGCCGCCATCAAGGCGGGCGACCACACCTCGCCGCAGGAGCTGATGGCGCTGGCCGAAAAAATTCTCTCCGGCGAAGTGCCTCCCTTCTGCCCCCATGGGCGCCCCTGCGTTCTCAAACTCACCCGAAAGGAGCTGGAAAAGCAGTTTGGCCGAATCGTGTGATAAAAATCAGAAGCATCCGGTGCTGGCCGTCGTCGGCCCCACTGCCACCGGCAAGACCGCTCTCGGCGTGGCGCTGGCCGAAGCTTTCGAGGGCGAAGTCATCAGCGCCGACTCGATGCAGATCTATAAAGGATTAGACGTCGGTACGGCGAAGGTCGCGCCCGAAGAGACCCACGGCGTCCCGCACCATGCGGTGGATATTCTGGAGCCGGACGAGCCCTTCAGTGTGGCGGATTTCGTCGCACTGGCCGGAACGCTCGAGGCGGACATTTCCGCCCGGGGCCGTCTGCCCATCCTCGTGGGAGGCACGGGCCTCTATGTCCAGAGCTTTTTGTACGGTGTCCGCTTCGCCGCCGAGAAGACGCCGGACGGCCTGCGGGAACAGCTGGCCGCAGAGATGGCGGAAAAAGGCCCGGAGGCCATGTACAAAGAGCTGCAGGCCGCCGACCCGGAAGCCGCCGCCGCCATCCACCCAAATAATCAGGTGCGGGTCCTGCGGGCGCTGGAACATTTCCGCGCCACCGGCAAGCGTCTGAGCGAGCAAAAGGCCCAGTCCCTCCCGCCGGAGCGGCCCTATCGTTCGCTGGTGCTGGGTCTGGACTTTCCCGACCGTGCCCAGCTCTACCGCCGTATCGACCTGCGGGTGGACAAGATGCTAGACGCCGGCCTCCTCGATGAGGCAAAGCTGGTCTATGACCACCGCCAGACCTACCGCACGGCAGCGCAGGCCATCGGCTACAAGGAGTTCTTCCCTTATTTTGAGGGAACGGCCCCGCTGGATGCCTGCACCGAAAAGCTCAAGCAGGCCTCCCGCAACTACGCCAAGCGCCAGCTGACCTGGTTCCGCCATATGGACGGCGTGGTCTGGCTGGACGCCTCTGCGCCGGACGTTACAGCCCGGGCCGTGCAGCTGACCCGAGAATTTTTAGCGAAAGGGTGACCTTTTATGATGGATAGACCACGCTCTGATCCCGGCGCGTCCGGCGCTTTGGGCAAGCTGGCAGGCTTCGTTATCACTGTCGTGGTGCTGGCGGGCATCTATGTGGGCTATCAGGCCCTGCAGGTGCTCTTCCCGCCCAACACCTACGAGACGGCGCTTCTTGCCACTGTGGCGGATACGGTGGACGCCGACGGCGTTCTCCTCTTCGATGAGGTCTATGTTCCCGGCGGCGGAACGCTGGGCTATCTCGCGGCCGACGGCGAGCGCGTCTCGGCGGGGGCTGCGGTAGCGGAGATCTACAGCAGCCCGGAACAGGCGGGCCTCCGCCAGCAGCTCACCAGCCTGAACGACCAGATCGAGCTTCTGCAGCGCTCTCAGAATACCACCGCCACCCAGCTGGATTCCCTGAAAAAAGAGCGGGCTTCCGCGCTTTATGATATGATGGATGCGCTGGACAGCTCTGCCTACGACGAGACAGCCCAGGGCGAAGAAAACTACATCCTCGCTCAGAACAAGCTCTGGGTCATCACCGGTGAAGTCTCGGACTTCTCGGCCCAGATCGCCTCCCTCACCGAGCAGTCGGCGCAGGTGCAGGCCCAGCTGGGGGGGCCGACCCAGATCACCGCCTCTCAGACGGGTTACATCATCCGCAGCTCTGCCAGCGGGCGGCTCAACGCCGGGGCGGACGACATCCTCGCGCTGAACATCACCGACCTGCAGGCGTATCTGAACTCTGACCCCGAACTGCCGCTGGACGGCTGCGCGGGCAAGATCGTCTCGGGCTTTGCGTGGCGGTACGTCGGCCTCTGTTCGGCCAAGGAAGGGGAGAAGCTGCTGGGCGACAACGGCAAGCCCCTGACCCGCTCGGTGAAGATAAAGTTCCCCGGCCAGATGGAGACGCCCCTCAAGGCCTCCGTCTCCGAGGTGACCATCGACGAAGCGACCGGACTGGCCCGCTTTGTCATCACCTGCGAGATCATCAACGGCGATGTGCTGCGGCTCAACCGGGCCAGCGCCCAGATCATCGTGGACGAGACCACCGGCCTGCGCGTTCCCATCGACGCGATCCATTATCTGAAAGAGGACGGCACCGAGTCTGAGACGCAGGGCGAGAACTACATCCCGGGCGTCTATGTCAAATACGGCAATCTTGCCCGTTTCTGCAAGATCGACCCCGTGGATAATGACCATCCGCTGGTGACGGACGGCGAGTACCGCATCGTCATGCCCAGCAGCTCGGATAAGACAAAAACCGTCAGCGAAGTCCGCCTTTACGATGAGATCATCGTCTCCGGACAAAATTTGTATGATGGAAAGCTTTTGTAGTTATTGACATCTGACGCAAAAAATCAGATAATAGAAAAAGCTATTAGCAACTCTTTTTCACAAAGGGGTGCCAGGCAGCGTGAGCTGCCCGAATGAAAGGAGCAAGTTTCTATGTCTTTTGTGGACAGCCTGAAAAAAGGGCTTTTCGGCAGTGAGGACGATTACGACGATCAGTACATGGACGACGGTCCTCAGATGGTGAATAACAACAACGGTCTCGGCGTCGCAGGCAACGAGGAAGAGGACGAGCCCGAAGAGGGTGCAGCCCCCAAGCGGAACGGCAAGGTGGTCAACATCCATGCTACCACCCAGCTCAAGGTCGTTCTGGTCAAGCCTGAGCACTTCGAGGATGCCAGCACGATTGCAGACCACCTGAACAACAAGCGCACCGTCGTGCTGAATCTGGAATCCACCAACAAGGAAGTTTCCCGCCGTCTGGTGGACTTCCTCTCCGGTGTGGCCTACGCCAACAACGGCCAGATCAAGCGGGTGGCCAACAGCACCTTCATCATTACTCCCTACAATGTAGACATCATGGGCGACCTGCTGGACGAGCTGGAGAACAATGGCGCGTTCTATTGATACCCAGCAAAGCGCCGTGCGGGGCTTCGTCCCGGCGCAGAACGATGAGGAACGCTTCCTCATGCGTCATGTCGAGGACCTGGCCCGCGCCGCCTTTGGCCGGGGCATCGCCCGTTATTCGGCGTTCCTGAGCGACAGGGAACAGCAGCTGGCGCAGGCGGCACTCAACCGTGCCGGTGCGCCGGAGGAAAGCTGCCGCTTCGAGGGCGGCTGGCCCGACGCCGAGCGCCGGGTGCTCTGCCTCGAGCCGGAAGACTGCTATCCTGCAAGCCCTGTCTGCTGCGTCCGGCTCAGGTGCCGTGCGCTGGCCGGGGCGCAGCTGCCCGTCCATAAGGACTATCTGGGCAGCCTGATGGGGCTCGAGCTTCGCCGTGAGGCGCTGGGCGACATCGTTCTGCCGCCGGAGGAGCCGGGTACCGCTTATCTGTTCGCGCTGGAGCCTGCTGCAGCCCTTATCTGTCAGGAGCTGCGCAGTGTGGGCCGCACCGAGGTGACGGCTCAGCAGCTGGCGCTGGACGAAGTGCCGGAGTTTGCGCAGGCAGAGCGCCGGTTACAGACCGCGACCGTATCGTCGCTGCGTCTGGATGCTGTACTTGCCGCCATGCTGCGGTGCAGCCGGGGCATGGCCGCAGAGCTTGTGGCAGCGGGAAGGGTAGAGATCAACCATCTGCCCGTTTCCAGCGCCCATGCGCCGGTATACGAATCTGACGTGTTCACAGTGCGGGGCAAAGGGCGCTTCCGCCTCACAGCCCTGCCGGGCAAGAGCAAAAAAGACCGACAGATCATCGAGTTCTTCCAATATTGAGAAGGACGACTGGATAAAATGGAGGAGATCATTATGCTGACACCGCAGGACGTGCGCTCTGTCCAATTCGAAAAGAACCTCCGCGGCTACCGTACCGAGGATGTTGACCGCTTTCTGGATAAGGTAGAGCAGCAGCTCGGGCAGGATGCGGAGCAGATGGAGGCCCTGCGCAAGCAGGTGGCCGACCTGACTGCCGAGAACGAGACCCTGCGCCGCAATATGCAGAGCTATGAGGCCGACGGCGATATGCTCAAGAGCGCCCTCATCAACGCGCAGCGCATGGGCGAAAACGTCATCCGCGAGGCCAACCAGAAGGCCGAAGACATCCTGCACCGTGCAAATCTGCGCGGCGACGACATCATCCGGGATGCCAACGAGCTGCTGCAGAAGGCCAGCGACCGCGCCGACGAGATCATCAGCGAGGCCAACGACAAAAAGCTGGCCGAAGAGCGTGAATATGACCGCGTTCGTCTCGAGGTCACCCGCTTCAAGTCCGACGTGCTGAACCTCTACCGCACCCATGTGGAGTCCCTGAGCCGTCTGCCGGAGTTCCAGCAGAAAGAAGAGACCCCCGCACAAGATGCCGAGGCTGAGCTGCCCGAAACCGAGGATGCCGATACCACCGAGGAAGCAGCACCCGCTGCGGACGCTGCCGAGACGGAAGACGCCGCCCCCGAGAAGGCCGGCGAGGACTTCTGGGAGAAGGACGAATCTCAGCTCAAGCTCGACCCGCCCCCGGCAGACCCCAACGCTGTCTTTCAGGGCGTGAGCTTCAGCGAATAATTCCCTAAGCATCGACAGCAAGGCACCATTTGTGTGCCGTAAAGCTGTTTTGATAAAATAAGCGCATAGCTGCGCTGTTTGCGACTGCAAAACCAATAGAGGAGAGTGTAAAACCAGTGGCTAAGAATAAGTCTCAGTACGACAGTACTCTGAATCTGCCCAAGACCCTGTTTGAGATGCGCGCCGGCCTGCCCAAGAAGGAACCGGTCATGCTCAAGGATTGGGACGACAACGACCTGTACAACCAGCTCATGAAGCACAACGAGGGCAAACCTCAGTTCATCCTGCACGACGGCCCTCCGTATGCCAACGGCAATATCCACATGGGTACCGCGCTGAATAAGATCATCAAGGACATCATCATCCGCGAGAAGAACATGGAGGGCTTCCGGGCTCCCTATGTGCCCGGCTTTGATACCCACGGCCTGCCCATTGAGCTGAAGGCCCTGTCCTCCGTCGGCGAGAAGAAGAAGGATATCTCCAAGCTCGAGCTGCGCCAGATCTGCGAGAAGTTCGCCACCGAGCACATCGACATCATGAGCGACCAGTTCAAGCGTCTGGGCGTTATCGGCGATTTTGAGCATCCCTATCTGACCCTCAAGCCCGAGTTTGAGGCCCGTCAGATCGAGATCTTCGGCGAGATGGCCAAGAAGGGCTATATCTACAAGGGTCTGAAGCCTGTCTACTGGTGTCCCGACTGCCGCACCGCTCTGGCTGAGGCTGAGATCGAGTACGGCGAGGACGAGTGCGACTCTATCTTCGTCCGCTTCCACGTCTCTCAGGACCCCAACGGCGTTCTGGCAAAGCACGGCATCCCGATGGAGAAGACCTACTTCGTCATCTGGACCACCACCACCTGGACCCTGCCCGCCAACGAGGCTATCTGCCTGAACGGCCAGTTCGAGTACTCCTTCGTCAAGATCGGCGACGAGTTCCACATCATGGCCACTGACCTCGTCAAGAGCGTCATGGATGCCTGCCACATCACCGAGTATGAGGTGGTGGGTGAGCCCGTCAGCGGTGCAGAGTTCGAGCTGATGCGCTATAACCATGTTTACCTGTCCAAGGAAGGCTGGGTCATCCTCGGCGACCACGTCACGCTGGAAAGCGGCTCTGGCTGCGTCCACACTGCCGGCGGCCACGGCGTCGATGACTTCAACGTCTGCCAGAAGTACCCCCAGATCCCCATCACCGTCCCTGTGGACGACGGCGGCTATCTGACCGAGCAGGCCGGCAAGTACGCAGGCCAGCGCGTCTGGGCTTCCAACAAGACCATTCTGGCCGACCTGACCGCCGCCGGCGCTGTCATGGGCCAGCTGCACATCAAGCATCAGTATCCGCACTGCTGGCGCTGCCACAATCCCATCATCTTCCGTGCTACCGAGCAGTGGTTCTGCTCCATCGCCAAGTTCCGTGAGGACGTCTACAAGGCCATCGACACCGTGACCTGGATGCCCGACTGGGGCCATGACCGTATGCACGGCATGGTGCGCGACCGCAACGACTGGTGCATCAGCCGTCAGCGCACCTGGGGTGTGCCTATCCCGGCCTTCTACTGCAAGAAGTGCGGCGCTTACCACATCACCGACGCCACCATCAAGGCCGTCAGCGACCTGTTCCGCAAGGAGGGCTCTGACGCCTGGTACAAGTATGACGCTGAGCAGATCATCCCCGCTGGTGAAGTCTGCGAGAAGTGCGGCGCTTCCGAGTGGACGAAGGACACCGACATCATGGACGTCTGGTTCGACTCCGGCTCCACCCATGCTGCCGTTCTGGAAGAGCGTCCCGAGCTGCGCTTCCCGGCCGATCTGTATATGGAGGGCGGCGACCAGTTCCGCGGCTGGTTCCAGTCCAGCCTGCTGACCAGTGTGGCCAGCAAGGGCTGCGCACCCTATAAGTCCGTTCTGTGCCACGGCTGGGTCGTGGACGAGCAGGGCAAGCAGATGCACAAGAGCGCCGGCAACGGCGTCGAGCCCAGCGAGATCATCAAGGATTACGGCGCAGACATCATCCGCCTGTGGGTGGCTTCTTCCGACTACACCGTCGATGTGCGTGCCGGCAAGAACATCTTCAAGCAGCTGAGCGAGGCCTACCGCAAGATCCGCAACACCGCCCGCTTCATTCTGGGCAACCTCGACGGCTTCGACCCCAACACCGACTGTGTGGCTGACGACCAGCTGCAGGACATCGACCGCTGGGCTCTGGCTGCGCTGGATGACCTCATCGTCAATACCAACGCCGGTTATGCTGTGTATGACTTCAACAAGGTCTACCATGCTGTCTACAACTTCTGCGTCGTGGCCATGTCCAACTTCTATCTGGACGTCACCAAGGATCGCCTGTACTGCACCAACGGCACTGGCCGCAAGGCTGCGCAGACCGCGATGTACAAGATCCTCGTCGCTCTGGACAAGATCATCGCTCCCATCCTCTGCTTCACCAGCCAGGAGATCTGGGACTTCCTGCCCAAGACCGAGGATATGAACAAGTACGTTGTCTTCGAGGATATGCCGAAGGCTGGCCAGTACGCAGCTGACGATGCCTTCAAGGCCAAGTGGGCGCAGCTCATCGCTGTCCGCGACGAGGTCAAGAAAGTCCTCGAGCAGGCCCGTGCAGATAAGCAGATCGGCGCTTCTCTCGAGGCTTCCGTCACTCTGTACTGCAATGACGCCGTCTACGACCTGCTCAACAGCATCCCGATGGACGAGCTGGCCGACCTGATGATCGTCTCCCATGTGGAGCTGGTCAAGGGCGAAGGCGGCGCAGCCAGCGCCGTCGAGGGCCTGGGCGTTGCTGCTGCACACGCCACCGGCGACAAGTGCGAGCGCTGCTGGAAGTACTCCGCAGACATCGGCACCCACGCTGCTCATCCCACTCTGTGCGCACGCTGCGCCGCTGTTGTGGAGGGCTAAACCATTTCGTATCTCTGGCGGCGCACCCGGCGCAAAAGGGGGCGCCGCCTTTTTCAAAAAATCAGGAGAAACTATGGCATATGTCATTCTGAATCTGGTCTGTGTGGCCGCGCTGGTGGGCATCGACCAGGCCATCAAGCTCTGGGCTACCCAGTATCTGGCCCCTGTGGAGGCCATCACCGTCATCCCGCATGTGGTGGAGCTGCGCTTCGTGCTCAATCAGGGCATGGCGTTCAGCCTGCTGAGCGGAAAGCAGCTCTTCCTTATCCTCGCCACCAGCGCTGCGCTGCTGCTCGTAGCCTATCTGCTGTTCTTCCGCAGCCGCGGCAAGCTCCTGCAGCAGATCGCCTTCATCCTCGTGCTGGCCGGCGGCATCGGCAACCTCATCGACCGTGTGCTGAACGGTGAGGTCGTGGACTACATCAACCCGCTGTTCATCGACTTTGCAGTCTTCAACTTCGCCGACATCCTCGTCTGCGTCGGTGTAGCGCTCTGGGTGCTGGTCATCCTGCTGGAAGAAGTGGAAGATAAGCCCTCGAAGGAGCAGTAAACCATGGAACAGCGTGAATTTATCGTGGAAGCGGAGGCCGCAGGCCAGCGCATCGACCGCTTCCTCAGCGGGGAGGACACCGGCCTTTCCCGCAGTGCGCTGCAAGGCCTCGTGGCGGAGGGTCATGTGCTCTGCAACGGCAAAAGCATCGCCAAGAGCCTCAAGCTCAAGGCGGGGGACACCATCCTGCTGGAAATTCCTGACGCAAAGCCTATCGAGGCTGTGCCGCAGGACATCCCGCTGGACATCGTGTATGAGGACGACCACCTTCTGGTGGTGAACAAGCCCAAGGGCATGGTCGTCCACCCGGCTCCGGGCAACCCGGACGGCACGCTGGTGAACGCCCTGCTCTGGCACTGCAAGGGCAGCCTCTCGGGCATCGGCGGTGAGATACGCCCCGGCATCGTCCACCGCATCGACAAGGACACCAGCGGCCTGCTGGTGGTGGCGAAAGATGACGCCACCCACATCGGCCTGTCCCAGCAGATGGCGGTTCACAGCGTGGAGCGCGCCTACCAGACCGTCGTCTATGGCGGTTTTGCGCAGGACGAGGGCTTCGTGGAGGCAAATCTGGGCCGCTCCAAGACCGACCGCAAGAAGATGGCGGTCTACCCGGCCAGCGAGCCCCACACCAAGTATGCCTACACTGGCTATAAGGTGCTGGAGCGCTTCGGCGGCTTTACCCTGCTGGAATGCCGCCTCAAGACGGGCCGCACCCATCAGATCCGCGTCCACATGGCGTCCATCCAGCATCCCGTGGCGGGCGACCCGGTGTATGGCCCCCACAACTGCATTACCAAACTCCACGGCCAGTGCCTCCACGCAAAGACATTGGGCTTCATCCACCCCATCACGGGGGAGCATCTCCGCTTCGACTCGGAGCTTCCGGAGTATTTCACCCACTTTATTGCATCGCTCAGGAGGGGGACTGTATGACGAAACTTCTCGATTCTACGCTCGTACTCTGCGATCTGGACCATCTCCTTTTGGCCGGTGACGGCAACATGCCGCAGGTCGTGCGGGATGTGCTCCAGCTGTTTTCCAGCCGGGGCGGCAGGCTGACGGTCTTCAGCCAGCGTTCGCCCCGGGCCGTCCGCGCCGTGCTGGGTGGGCTGCGCCTTGCTGCGCCCGCGCTCACCTGCGGAGGTACGCTGGCCTACCGGTTCTCGGAGGGCAGCGGCCAGCCGCTGTGCAGCTTCGCGGGCTGTGAGGAATCCATCTTCAAAAAACTGCCCGCAGCTGTGGGCCTCGGCATTGCGCTGCAGATGGCCGACGGCTCTACCCGTGTGCTGCGGATGAGCACCGCCCTCGAGCGCCATCTGCGCCGGGAGTTCACCCCCTTTACGCTGTGCAGCCCCGCCGACGTCAAGGGCGAGGACGTGCTGCGCATCCTGCTCTATCAGGACCGTCAGCAGCTGCCCATTCAGGCCCTGCTGGAAAAGGCACTGGGGGACAATGCCGCTATGCTGCGCTCGGAGCGCACCGGTATGGACGTCATGGTGCTGACACCGGGTGCCGTCTCAGCGGAAGCGATGCTGGGCGCAGTCTGCCTGCCCGTCAACTGCACGGCTGACCAGCTCACTGTCGCCGCCGGGTGCAGCCAGATGCTCGAGCTGGTCCGTCAGGCCAGGCAGAGCGTCGTTCCGGCTGATGCCCCGGTGGAGCTGCGCCTTGCCGCCGGCCAGACGACCCTGACCGACCACGACACCGGCGCCGCTGCAGAGTTTTTCTATGGCCTTGTGCGAAGTGCCGAAGCTGCATCGTAAAAATTGTGTAAAGTCTCCTGCAAATTTTCCGCAGGAGACTTTCTTTTTGGAAGGATTTCGAGTACAATGAGAGAAACTATGTTTACGCCCCGCGAACGCCGCTTTCTGGCACTGGCGGCAGCAGCGGCGGTCTGCATTGTCAGTCTGGCGTTCTGGTATGCCGTGCCGCCATCCCCGGCGCAGGCTTCGTCAGCGGCAGTCGAGTCTCTGCGGGAGTCCTTCCGCGTGGACCTCAACACCGCCGGGGTGGATGCCATGACCACACTGCCCGGCCTCGGGGAGAAGAAGGCGAGAGCCGTTCTGGAATATCGTCTTGCCCATGGCCGATTCCAGAGCCTCGATGAGGTGGCACAGGTGCCGGGCGTTACGCAGGATATGATAGACGAATGGCAGGGCCTCGCCTATGTGAGCTGAGAGGGGAGACCTTCTCGGGAAAAAGGAGTTATCATGAGTGAAGAGAGCATTTTTATCAACCGGGAATTGAGCTGGCTGGACTTCAACCGCCGCGTGCTGGTGCTGGGCAAGGATAAAAATGTCCCGCTGGCCGAACAGCTCAAGTTTCTGGCCATCTACGGCTCCAATCTGGACGAGTTCTTCATGGTGCGCGTCGGCTCGCTCCAGGAGCGCGCCAACCTCATGCGCGGCAAGAAGGAAAAGCGGGAAAACAAGACGAACATGACGGCGGAAGAGCAGCTTGCCGCCATCATGCCCAAGACCGCTCAGCTCCAGGAGGACTGCGACAAATACTACGCCAAAGCGCTGGAAAATCTGGCCGCCTGCGGCTACCGCAAGGTGGATTTCGACAAGCTGAGCAAAGAGGACGAGCACTTCTGGAAAAAGTATTTCCAGAGTGAGCTTTTCCCCATCCTCAGCCCCCAGATCGTGGACAGCCGCCACCCGTTCCCGTTCCTGCGCAATAAGGAGATCTATCTCGGCGTTCTCCTTCACGAAAAACACACCTCGGAGCACACCCTCGGCATCGTACCCATCTCGAGCCAGATGGAGCGGATGCATTTCGTCCGGAAGGACAATGAGACCTGCTTTGCCCTGACCGAGGAGCTGGTGCTCCATTATGCGGCCCTCATCTTCGGCAAGGAGAACGTGCAGGAGAAGTGCCTCTTCCGGGTCACCCGCAACGCCGACATCGACGTGAAAGAGGGCATGATGGACCATGACATCGACTACCGCGAGATCATGGCCGATCTGCTCAAGCGCCGCCGCAAGCTGGCCGCCGTCCGTCTGCAGGTCATCCCCGCCGCACCGCAGGTCGCTCAGCTGCTCTGCAGCCGCCTCGAGCTGACCCACAAGCGGGTCTTCGTCCAGAAGAGTCCTCTTGACCTGAGCTTCTTCTACAAGCTCACCTCCCGCATGGAGTCCGACGGCCACCCCGAGCTGTTCTATACGCCTGCCCGGCCTATGCTGCCCCCGCAGGACTACGACCTTGCCGCCGAGGTGGAAAAGCACGATGTGCTGTTGAGCTACCCGTACCAGTCCATCCGCCCCTTTATTGCGATGCTGAAAAAGGCCGCGCAGGACCCCGACGTCATCTCCATCAAGATGACGCTCTACCGCATGGCCCGCGAGTCTCAAATCGTACAGGCTCTCGTGGAAGCCGCCGAGAACGGCAAGGAAGTCGTGGCGCTGGTGGAGCTGCGCGCCCGCTTTGACGAACAGAACAACATCGACTGGTCGAAGCACCTCGAAGAGGCCGGATGTACGGTCATCTATGGCTTTGACGACTACAAAGTCCACTCCAAGCTGACTCTTATCACGAAAAAGAGCGCCCACGGCTACTCCTACATCACCCAGATCGGCACCGGCAACTACAACGAGAAGACCAGTGAGCTTTATACCGACTACTCCTTCATCACCGCCGACCTCGGCATCGGCGAGGAAGCGTCCAACGTCTTCCAGAACCTTGCCGTGCAGAAACTGACGGAAGAGAGCGAAAAGATGCTGGTGGCACCCCTCCGCTTCAAGAGCGTGCTGCTGGATGAGATGGACCGGGTCATCAACGCTGCCCGTCTGGGCCGCCCGGCTTCCATGATTTTGAAGAACAACTCCATCTCTGACCGTGATATCATCTTAAAGCTTGAGGAAGCCAGCTGTGCCGGTGTCCGCATCGACATGATCGTCCGCGGCATCTGCTGCGTCCGCGCCGGTGTGCCGGGCAAGACCGAAAACCTCCACATCCGCAGCCTCGTGGGCCGCTACCTCGAGCATGGCCGAATCTACAGCTTCTATGACGGCGTCAACACCCGCATCTATATCGCATCCGGCGACTTTCTCACCCGCAACACTGAGTGCCGCGTGGAAGTCGGCGTCCGGGTGGAAGACCCCGTGCTGAAGGAGAAGCTGGACAGCATCCTCCGCCTCCAGCTCAGCGACAACGTCAACGCCCGCGAGATGCAGCCGGACGGCAGCTACCAGAAAGTCAAGCCCGCCCCCGGCGAGCCGCTGGTGAACAGCCAGATGGGGATGTACGACCTTCTCCGCGACGACTGGACGGCCCGCGACAAAGCGTCTGCACCGGCTTCTGTCGCTGAGACGCCGAAGCCCCAGCCCGTCAAGGCTCCGGAAAAGCCTGCCGCACCGGCAAAGGCGGAACCTCAGCCCGCAAGACCCGCAGAGCCGGAAAAACAGCCAGTACAGCCGGAAGAGGCCGCTCCCGCCCCGATGCCCATTGTCGTCACCGAGAGCCGCCCCCGCCGCACCGGTCTGCTGAGCCGCCTGCTCGAGCACTTCCTGAAATGATCCCCGATGCCGCTGGCCCGCAAAGCCGGCGGCATTTTATATTGTCCTGCCGCATACAGTACAGGAAACAGGAGGAACGCCGATGGGGACAAGACAGCATAAAACAAAAGGATGGGTGATTTTTGCGGTGTTCTGCGCTGTCCTGTTCTGCGTGGCCGCGCTGCGGGCCTGTGCCGCAAAAGCCGCGCCCGAGGGCTGTTCGCTGAAACGGGTGAGGCCTGCGCAGACGGCCTGCTTCCCGCTGGGTACGACGGCATGGCGGGTCTCGGACGCCTACGGCTGGCGCACCGACCCCATCACCGGCGAAGAGACGTTCCATCGCGGCACGGACCTTGCATGTTCGGAAGGTACGCTGGTGCTGGCCGCAATGGATGGCGTCGTCACTGCCGCCCGGCGGAGCGCGACCTACGGCAACTACCTCTGCCTGAGCCACAGCGGCGGGCAGGAGACGCTTTACGCCCATCTGCAATACCTCTTCGTTCGGGCCGGAGAGGTGGTGCAGGCGGGTCAGCCGCTGGGGACAGCGGGGGAGACGGGCCGCTCCACCGGGGCGCACCTTCATTTTGAGCTTCTGGAACAGGGCGTCCGCTATGATGCGGGGGCTCTGCTGGGCCTGCCATGAGGCGGCTCGTCCGGCTGGGGCCGCTGGTGTTCCGTGACCCGCTGCTGCTCTGCGGGGCGCTGTATCTGCTGCTCTGGTTCGACGCCAGCGGCTTCCTGCGCATCGGCCTGTGCGCCGCCGTCCTCCACGAAATGGGTCATATCTGCGTCTATCTGCTCCTGTTCCGGCGATTTCCCGTCATCGAAGTGACCATGACCGGTTTCTGTATGCGGACATGGGGTCAGACCCTCACCCGGGGGCAGACCTTTCTGCTCGCTGCCGCCGGGCCGGGCATGAATGGCCTCTTGGCCGCCATCTGGGCAATGAGGATGGAACAGTGTGCGACCATCCGGGGCAGTGCGTTCCTTGCGGCCAATCTGCTCACCGGGGCGTTCAACCTTCTGCCTGTCCCACCGCTGGATGGAGCTCAAATGCTGCGATGTCTGTTGCAATCTTCGCCCAAATAGGGTAAAATATATAAATATGCAATCCGTGTTGTTAAATGGAGGAACTTGATGTTTGATCCGAAACTGAAAGAAGCGCTGTCCCGGGTGCAGAAGCCGGGCCGTTACACCGGCGGCGAACCGGGCAGCGTCTATAAAAATAAAGACGAGGTAGACGTCCGCTTTGCGTTCTGCTTCCCGGACACCTACGAAGTAGGCATGTCCTTTCTGGGCGAAAAAATCCTCTACGAGCTGCTGAACAGCCACGAAAACTGGTGGTGTGAGCGCGCCTTTATGCCGTGGCTGGATATGAAGGCTGAGATGGAGCGCCTGAACCTGCCCCTCTACACGATGGAGAGCAAAGACCCCCTCACGGCTTTCGACGCTGTGGGCTTTACGCTCCAATATGAGCTGTCCTACACCAACATCCTCGCCATGCTGGATCTGGCGGGGATCCCGTTCTACTCGAAAGACCGCGACGAGAGCTGGCCCCTCATCGTGGCGGGCGGCCCCTGTGCCTGCAACTCCGAGCCCATCGCCGACTTCTTCGACGTCGTCCAGCTGGGCGAGGGCGAAAACCAGCTGCCCGGCATCTGCGCCGAAATCGAAAAGGCCAAGAAGGAGGGCGGCGTCTCCAAGAAAGAGCTGCTGCTCCGCATTGCCAGGATCCCCGGCGTCTATATCCCGGCTTTCTACGACATTGAATACTACGAGGATGGCCGCGTCAAGTCCATCACCCCCAACGAGCCGGGCATCCCGGCGGTCATCACCAAGGCCATCATCAAGAACCTGAACGACTTTGCGCCCCCGACCAACTTCGTCGTCCCGATGGTGGGTGCCATCCAGGACCGCGCCAGCGTCGAGGTGCTGCGCGGCTGTGTGCGCGGCTGCCGGTTCTGTCAGGCAGGCTTCCTCTACCGCCCCATGCGCCAGCGCGACGCCAGCCTGCTGAACAAGGCCGCACAGGACCTCTGCGCCAACACCGGCTACGAGGAGCTGAGCCTTTCCAGCCTGTCCACCTCCGACCACAGCCAGCTCGAAGAGCTGCTGGACGATTTGAACGAGTGGGCGCCGAAAGAGCACGTCAGCCTGTCGCTGCCCTCTCTGCGGATGGACAACTTTTCCCAGAGCCTCATTGAAAAAACCACCAGGGTGCGCAAGAGCGGCCTGACCTTTGCCGCTGAGGCCGGGACCCAGCGCCTGCGCGACGTCATCAATAAGAACGTCACCTGGGACGAAATCGAAAAGACCTGCTCGCTGGCCTTTGCCAACGGCTACACCTCCGTCAAGCTCTACTTCATGATGGGCCTTCCCACCGAGACGATGGAGGACATCGAGGGCATCGCCGAGACCGCTCAGAAAGTGGTCGATTTGTTCTACTCCAATCCCAAGCACGCCAAGGGCCGCGGCGTGCAGGTGACCATCAGCTGCGCCTGCTTCGTGCCGAAACCCCACACCCCTTTCCAGTTCGTCCCGATGGATACCGAAGAGATGCTGCAGGCCAAGCAGAAGCACCTGCTCGAAAGCGTCCACAGCCGCAAGATCAAGGTCAACTACCACGACAGCACCACCAGCTTCCTCGAGGGCGTCTTTGCCAAGGGCGACCGCCGCCTGGCTCCCGTCATCCTCGAGGCCTACAAGCGCGGCTGCTATTTCGACGGCTGGGAAGAGTGCTTCAAGTACGACACCTGGATGCAGGTCTTCGAGGACATGGGCATTGACCCCAAGTTCTACTGCCAGCGCGCGATCGGTCTGGACGAAGTGACCCCGTGGAGCCACATGGACTACGGCGTCACCCACGAATATCTGGTGCGGGAGTACAACAAGGCCCTCGCGGCTCAGACCACTCAGCCCTGCAACCGTGCCTGCCACGGCTGCGGCGCAAACCATCTGTTAGGAGGACCGTGCTTTGACTACAGTAAGGATCTCGTTTAAGAAGATGAACGAAGCCTCCTACATCTCCCTGCTGGATATGCAGCGTGTGATGCAGCGGGTGCTCAAGCGCAGCGGCCTGCCGGTGTGGCATACGCTGGGCTTCAATCCCCACATCTATATGACCTTTGCCTGCCCGCTCTCGCTGGGGCAGGAGAGCCAGTGCGAGTGCGTGGATGTCAAGACCGAGGCCGAAAACCCCGATTTTGCCCAGTGGCAGACGGCGCTGAACGCCATCATGCCTGCCGGCATCGAGGTCTACCGCGTGGAGCCGGTGAAGATGAAGGCTGACGCCATCGCTTACGCCTGCTACCGCATCCGCTACCCGGCGGACGCCGCGGAAAAGCTTGCACAGTATAACGCCCTCGACAGTGTGCCGGTGGAGAAAAAGAGCAAGCGCGGCGTCAGGATGGTCGAGATGAAGGAGTATGTCCCCACTCTCGAGCTTGCGACGGAAGGGGAGAGCGTAAGCTTTGCGGTCTGCCTGCCTGCCTCGCAGGACCTGAACCTGAATCCCTCGCTGCTGACGGCGGCGCTGGAAGCAAAATTCGGGGTCCCGGCGGCAAACGCCTCTATCCTGCGCACCGAATTTCTGACGGCAGACAAGCAGAAGTTCGAATAAACACGGTCCATCAAAGCCAGAGCGAAAATTTTTGCATAAATTTGCCCGAAACGCTTGCTTTTACGGGCGGTTTGTGCTATCCTATTAAGGCGTTAGTGTCCGCTGAGACCACAGCGGGGTTAATGACACATATCATTAAACGGGCGGTCCTCTGACGGCAGTTCGCCGTGCATGAACGTCTAAAAACAAATGGAGGAATTCAAAATGGACGCACTGAAGATTATTTCTGAAGGCAGCATCAAGGCTGAGAAGCCCCAGTTCAACGTCGGCGATACCGTCCGCGTTGATGTTCGTATCAAGGAAGGCGAGCGCGAGCGTATCCAGGCTTTCGAGGGTACCGTCATTGCTAAGAAGCACGGCGGCGTCGCAGAGACCTTTACCGTTCGCCGCGTTTCCTACGGCGTCGGCATCGAGCGTGTCTTCCCCATCAACAGCCCCTTCGTCGAGAAGGTCACTGTTGTCCGTAAGGGCAAGGTCCGCCGCGCAAAGCTGTTCTACCTGCGTGGTCGTACCGGCAAGGCTGCCAAGGTCAAGAGCGATATTTGATGATTCCCCGTTTCAAAGCGGGAGAAAAGGGGACAACTCGTTTGTCCCCTTTTTTCTGTTATACGGCGCTTTTGGAGCAGAGACAGAGAAAATAAAAACGGGCAGAAGCCCGGATAAAGAGGTGCATCGGATATGGAACAGTCACAGCCTGCTGTCCGTGGGCAGGGCCTGCTGGAATGGTACGAAGCGCTTATTTCGGCGGCGCTGGTGCTGGTGCTGGTGTTTTCCTTTTTCTTCCGTATCATTCAGGTGGACGGCGAGTCGATGGTGCCTACGCTGGAAAACGGCGATAAGCTCGTCGTCTGGGGCGCAGGCTATGAGCCTCAGCGGGGCGATGTGGTCATCGTGGACAGCTACACCAGCTATGGCCGCCCTCTGGTCAAGCGCGTCATCGCCAAAGGCGGCGACACCATCTCCATCGACTATGCCACCGGAACGGTAGAGGTCAATGGAAAGGTGCTGGAAGAGGATTACATCGCAGAGCCGACCTATCTGGGCTATGATGTGGAGTTCCCGTACACTGTGCCTGAGGGGACGGTGTTCGTGATGGGCGACAACCGCAACGCCTCGCTGGACAGCCGCTCGAGCTATGTCGGCTGCATCGCTGAACAGGATATACTGGGCAAAGTGCTGCTCTGCTTTTTGCCCTTTTCGGATTTTGGAGTAGTAAAATGAACAATCAGGACACCCGGTTTGCAAACCAATATGCCATCCAGTGGTTCCCGGGCCATATGGCCAAGACGCTGCGGATGATGGAGCAGGAGATCCAGCATGTTGACGCAAGCCTTGTATTGCTGGACGCCCGCATCCCGCTGTCCAGCCTCAACCCGGAGATCGAGCGCATCACGGCCCGCAAGCCCAAGCTCTATGCGCTGAACAAGGCGGACCTCGCCGACCCCGCCGTGACGGAAGAGTGGATACGCTACTTCCACGAGGCGGATGCGGGCTGTGTCGCCATCAGCGCCAAGCAGAAAGGCGGCGCGAACGCCGTCAAGGCCGCGATCGAAAAGGAACTGTCCGGCCTGCTGGCACGCCGCCAGAACCGCGGCATGGCCGGTGCCAAGACGCAGGTCATGCTCTGCGGCATCCCCAATGTGGGCAAATCCACCTTCATCAATACCTTCGCAGGCTCTGCCCGCGCCAAGGCGGCTGACCGTCCCGGCGTGACCAAGGGCAAGCAGTGGGTCAGCACCGAAAAGTTCGACCTGCTGGATATGCCCGGTGTGCTCTGGAAGAAGTTCGATTCCAAGACCATCGCCTCGAATCTGGCCTTCATCGGCTCCATCAAGGATGACATCCTTGATGTCGAGGAGCTGGCCATGAACCTTTTGGATGAGGTGCGCCGCAACTATCCCGACCTCGTGGCCCAGCGCTACAAGCTGGATGCCGAGACGCTGGCTCTGCCGCCCTACGAGCTGATGGAAGCCATCGGCCGCAAGCGCGGGCTGCTGGTGCGGGGCGGTGAGGTGAACACCGAGCGCTGTGCCGTGATGCTGGTGGATGAGTTCCGCGCCTGCAAGTGGGGCCGCATCTCCCTTGAGCGCCCGCCCCAGCGGGACGACATGGCCGACTTTGCCGAGGAGGACGAGGAATGAAGCGCCGGACGGATGAGGAGATCTCCGCGCCGCTCTACGCCTACGATGCCGACATCCGGGCACAGTACGGCTGTTTTGCGGGCGTAGACGAGGCAGGCCGCGGCCCGCTGTGCGGCCCGGTCTGCGTGGCCGCCTGCATCCTTGACCCCGAGGCTCCGGTCTACGGCATCAACGACTCCAAGAAGCTGAGCGAGAAAAAGCGGGAAGCTCTTTTCGACCAAATCGTTGAAAAGGCATTGGCTTACAAGATCGTCTTCGTCGGCCCCGACATCATCGACCGCGACAATATCCTGAATGCCACCATGGGCGGGATGCGTCAGGCCGTGGAGGGGCTGGACATCGTGCCGAATCTTGTCCTTGTGGACGGCAACCGCATCCCGGACGGGCTGACCATGCCCGCGCAGCCGGTGGTCAAGGGCGACGCCACCAGCGCCAGCATCGGTGCAGCGTCCATTCTGGCCAAAGTCAGCCGTGACCGCTATATGCTGGAGCTGGACAAGCAGTATCCCCAGTATCAGCTGGCAAAGCACAAGGGCTACGGCACCAAGCTCCACTACGAGCTCATTGCCCAGTACGGCATTCAGCCGTTCTACCGCCGCAGCTTCCTCAAAAAGCAGGGCTACTGGCCCGAGGGCAAGTGATGGACCGGGCCGGGACAGGCCGCAGGGGAGAGGCAGCCGCCGCGCGTTTCTACGAGAAACAGGGCGCGGCCCTCATCACCCACAATTATCACACCCGGATGGGGGAGATAGACCTCATCCTGCGGGAACCGGACGGAACACTGGTGTTCTGCGAGGTAAAGACCCGCGCCAAAGACTCTCTGGATACCCCCGCTGCGGCGGTCAACGCCGCCAAGCAGCGCCGTATCATCGCATCCGCCGCATGGTATCTCCAAAGCACCCATCAGAGCGACGAGCCGGTGCGTTTCGACGTGGCCGAAGTCGTCCCTCTTGACAGCGGGCGCTGGATGGTACATATTATAAAGGGTGCTTTTTGCGCGAAATAGCAGGAAGTGCCGGTGGGAAAAGGCAGAAAAACGGCTCTGGACCGCTGCCGCACGACGAGGCCAAGTGATGGGCCTTTTGGCAAAAAGGAGCGATAACGATGAAATTTTTCAGCACGAGAGACCATTCCCGCATTGTGACCGCCTCTCAGGCGATCGCACAGGGCCTGTCGGATGAGGGCGGCCTGTTCGTCCCGGAAAGCTTTCCGCAGGTGGACGTGGAGGCATTGTGCCAGCTGGATTATCCGGAGCTGGCCGCTGCCGTCGTCAGCGAATATCTGACCGATTACTCGAAAGACTTCCTCGCTGAGGCTGCTCGCACGACTTATGGTGAGGCCTTCGGCGGCAAGGCCGGTCATCTGGCCCCGGTGGAGGGCGATACCTATGCCCTTGAGCTGTGGCACGGCCCGACCTGCGCCTTCAAGGATTATGCCCTTCAGCTGATGCCGAAGCTCCTCGTGGAGGCAAAGAAGAACCTCTCCCGCACCGAAAAGACCCTCATCCTCGTGGCGACCAGCGGCGACACCGGCAAGGCCGCACTGGACGGCTACCACGACATCCCGGGCGTCGAGATCGCCGTGTTCTACCCCACGGGCGGCACCAGCGAGATCCAGCGCCTGCAGATGGCCACGCAGGAGGGCGCAAATGTCGCCGTTTATGCCGTGCGCGGCAATTTCGACGACGCCCAGACCGGCGTGAAGAAGGTCTTCGGGGATAAAGCCATCGCGGCCAAACTGGCCGAGCGGAACATCCGCCTTTCCAGCGCCAATTCCATCAACTGGGGCCGCCTCGTGCCGCAGATCGTCTATTACTTCGCCGCTTATGCCAAGCTGCTCAAGGCGGGAAAAATTGTCTTCGGCGACAAGGTCGATTTCTGCGTCCCCACCGGAAACTTCGGCGACATTCTGGCCGGTTATTACGCCAAGCAGATGGGCCTGCCCGTCGGCAAGCTGGTCTGCGCCTCCAACCAGAACAACGTCCTGACCGACTTCCTTTCCACCGGTACTTACACCGCAAAGCGGGAGTTCTATAAGACCACTTCGCCCAGCATGGACATCCTCGTGTCCTCGAACCTCGAGCGTCTGCTCTACCACGTCACCGGCAGCGATGCCGAAGTGGCCAGCCTGATGAAGAGTCTGAACGAGACGGGCCGCTACACCGTCCGTCCCGAGACGCTGAAGGCCATTCAGGAGAGCTTCGACTGCGGCTGGAGCAGTGAGGAACAGGTGGCAGGGGAGATCCGCGCCCGCTACGAGAAGGACGGCTACCTCTGCGATACCCATACGGCGGTGGCTTTCCATGTCGCCGCCCAGAAGAAACGGGACGGCGTGCCGATGGTGGTGCTTTCCACCGCCTCGCCCTTCAAGTTCCCGCGCAGCGTGCTGGAAGCGCTGGGCCACACGGCCCCGGAGAACGACTTCGAGGCCATGCAGGCGCTGGAAGAGGCTACCGGCCGCACCGCTCCCGCAAGTCTCGCCGTCCTGCGCCAGAAGGCCGAGCGGTTCAGCACCGTCATCGACCCGGCTCAGATCGCGGAGGTGGCACTGGGCTGTCAGGCTTGACGAAAACCAGAACAGGAGTAAATAAACTATGGCACTTTTTGTGCTTGGCGATACCCACCTTTCCCTGGGCGGCTCCAAGCCGATGGACGTTTTCCCCGGCTGGAACGGCTATGTGGAGCGGCTGGAGGCCAACTGGCGCAAGCTCGTAAAGCCCGAGGACACCATTGTCCTCGCAGGCGACATCAGCTGGGCCATGCGCCTTACCGATACCCGCAGGGATTTCGAATTTCTGCAGCAGCTGCCCGGCCAGAAGCTCATCATGAAGGGCAATCACGACTATTGGTGGACCACCGCCAACAAGATGAACGCCTACCTGAAAGCTGAGGGCTTCGATACGCTCCACATCCTGCACAACAACTCCTACTCCGTGGAGGGCTACGCCATCTGCGGCACCCGGGGCTGGCTGTTCGATGTGGGGGAGCCTCACGACGAAAAGGTGATGAACCGGGAGATAGGCCGCTTGAAAATGAGCCTCGACGCCGCAGAACCCGGGCTGGAAAAGCTGGTGTTCCTGCATTACCCGCCGGTCTACACCGGCACCAGCGCCCCCGAGATCGTGGCGACGCTGAGAGCCTACGGCATCAGGACCTGCTACTATGGCCATCTGCACGGCAATGCCATCCGCTATGCGGTGCAGGGCGATGTGGACGGCATCCGCTATAAGCTTGTCAGCGCTGACGGTCTGCGGTTCTGCCCCTACCGCATCAACTGAGGCAGAGACCAGAACCGCAGAAATGACAAAAAGTCAAAATTTGGGGTGGCAATTCTATCACGACCGTGCTATAATAAGTTGTGACGCGATTGTTGCACCCAATTTGAGCGCGCGCGTCCCCGCATTTCGCAAACAGCAAGGACGCGGTGCGCGGTTGCAGGCGGCAGTTTTCCCGCTGCCCCAACGCAATAGAATATTTGAGTGGAGGATACACAAATGAATTTCATCAAGTGCGAAAAGCTCGAGAAGAGCATGGCAGAGCTGCAGTTCTCCATCGACGCTGAGGCTTTCAAGGCTGCAGTTGCCGATGTTTTCAAGAAGGAGGGCAAGAAGTACCCTGTTCAGGGCTTCCGCAAGGGCAAGGCTCCCAAGGCTCTCATCGAGAAGATGTACGGCGCTGATGTCTTTACCTACGACGCCATCAACGAGCTGTTCCCCGCAGCTTACGAAGAGGCTGTCAAGGCTGCCGGCATCGAGCCGGTCGGCCGTCCTGAGGTCAGCGTTGACTCCGCCAGCGAGGCTGAGGGCGCTACCCTGACCGTCAAGGTCGCTGTCAAGCCCGAAGTCAAGATCGGCGCATACAATGGTCTGACCGTTGAGAAGACTGTCCATACTGTTTCTGACGAGGCTGTTGAGGCCGAGCTGAAGCGTGTGCAGGAGCGCAACGCCCGTGAGCTGACCCGCGAGGGTGCTGCTGAGAACGGCGACATCGTGGACATCGACTTCGAGGGCTTTGTGGATGGCGTCGCATTCGAGGGCGGCAAGGCTGAGCACTACAGCCTGACCCTGGGCAGCGGCAGCTTCATCCCCGGCTTCGAGGACCAGATCGTCGGCCACGCTGCTGGCGAGGAGTTCGACGTCAACGTCACCTTCCCCGAGCAGTACCAGGCTGCTGAGCTGGCTGGCAAGCCCGCTGTCTTCAAGATCAAGCTGCACGAGGTCAAGTACAAGGAGCTGCCCGCTCTGGACGACGAGCTGGCTAAGGACTGCTCTGAGTACGACACTCTGGACGAGTTCAAGGCTTCCATCCGCAAGAACAACCAGGAGCAGCTGGACAAGCAGGATGACCTGGCTGTTGAGAACGCTCTGGTCGATCAGGTCATCGACGGCATGGAGGCTGAGATCCCCCAGGCTATGTACGATGTCCGCATGGACGAGCTGGTCAACGACTTTGCTTTCCGCATGGAGCAGCAGGGCCTGCGCCTCGAGGACTACCTGAAGTATATGGGCCAGTCCGTCGACCAGTTCCGTGCTTCCTTCATGCCTCAGGCTGAGAAGCAGGTCAAGATCCGTCTGGCTCTGGAGGCTGTCGCAGCTGCCGAGAACATCGAGGCTTCTGAGGACGAGCTGAACGCAGAGGTCAAGCGCATCGCTGACCAGTACAAGATGGAAGAGGACAAGGTTCGTGAGCTCATCAATGTCGATGAGGTGAAGCACGACCTGGCCATCAACAAGGCGATCGACTTCATCAAGAGCCACGCTAACGTCGTGGAGAAGGCCGCTGAGGCCGAGAAGACCGAGGACGCTCAGTAATTCTGGCGCACAAGGTCACACAGGGCAGGGAGTGATCCCGGCTCTGTAAGCTAAGGTTGTTGAAATTGACCGATACGGCTACGGCCCATGTGCGCTTGCCGTATCGGTCAATTTTGCAAATACAATAATTTTCATTCAGGAGGCGAACCCTATGAGTTTTGTTCCTTACGTTGTCGAGCAGTCGGCGCACGGGGAGCGTTCCTACGATATTTTCTCCCGTCTGCTGAACGACCGCATCATTGTGCTGAGCGAGGATGTCAACGACACCTCTGCCAGCCTTGTCGTGGCACAGCTGCTGTATCTGGAAGGGCAGGACCCCGATAAGGACATCAGCCTGTATATCAACAGCCCCGGCGGCTCCATCAGCGCGGGTATGGCCATCCACGATACCATCCAGTATATCAAGTGCGATGTCTCCACCATCTGCATGGGCATGGCTGCCTCGATGGGCGCATTCCTGCTGGCCAGCGGCACCAAGGGCAAGCGGTTCGCTCTGCCCAACGCTGAGATCATGATCCACCAGCCGCTGATCGCAGGCGGTCAAGGCGGCGGTCTGTCCGGACAGGCTACCGACATCAAGATCCACGCGGACCATATCATCCGCACCCGCGCCAAGATGAACCGGCTGCTCAGCGAGTACACCGGCCAGCCGCTGGAAAAAGTGGAGCAGGATACCGAGCGCGACAACTTCCTTTCTGCACAGGAGGCCAAGGAATACGGCCTCATTGATGAGGTCATCACCCACCGCTGAGCGGCAGAAAGCAATACACCCAGGATAAGGAAAAACGGTTATGGCTAATAACAATTCCGGCAGAGATAAAAACGAAAAGGATCTGGCCTGCAGCTTCTGCGGCAAACATCAGGACGAAGTGGAGCGGATGATCATCGGCCCCGGCGTGAACATCTGCAGCGAATGCATCGGCCTCTGCGCCGACCTGCTCTCGGACAAGCCGGATCATCCGGGCAGCAACAGCTCCCGCCCCAGCCGCGGCAGCGCCAGCCGGGCGCGTATCCAGCCCGCAGATGATCTCGCCATCAACATCAAGACCCCCGCAGAGATCAAGGAGGGTCTGGATCAGTATGTCATCGGTCAGGACGAGGCCAAGCGTGTGCTGGCCGTCTCGGTCTACAACCATTATAAGCGCATCCTGAGCGGCAAGGGCGCAGACGTTGAGCTGCAGAAGTCCAACGTCCTGCTGCTGGGACCCTCCGGTGTCGGCAAGACCCTGCTGGCCCAGACGCTGGCCAAGATGCTGGGCGTTCCCTTCGCCATCGCAGACGCCACCACCCTGACGGAGGCCGGCTATGTGGGCGAGGACGTCGAGAACATCCTGCTCAAGCTCATCCAGGCCGCGGACTTCGACGTCCAGAAAGCTCAGATCGGCATCATCTATATTGATGAGATCGACAAGATCACCCGCAAGAGTGAGAATCCCTCCATCACCCGCGACGTGGGCGGTGAGGGTGTTCAGCAGGCTCTGCTGAAGATCTTGGAAGGCACTGTCAGCAATGTCCCCCCGCAGGGCGGCCGCAAGCACCCCCAGCAGGAGTTCATCCAAATCGACACCACCAACATCCTCTTCATCTGCGGCGGTGCGTTCGACGGTCTGGACAAGTATATCCTCCGCCGCACCGACAAGTCTGCACTGGGCTTCGGCAGTGCGCTGAAGGATAACTCCAGCGAAGCCGAAAAGGCCCTGCTGCGGAAGGTCGAGCCCCACGACCTCGTCAAGTTCGGCCTCATCCCCGAGTTGATCGGCCGTCTGCCGGTCATCACCGTGCTGGACGACCTGGACGAGGATGCGCTGGTGCGTGTGCTGAAAGAGCCCCGCAACAGTCTGGTCAAGCAGTATAAAGAGCTGCTGTCGATGGACAATGTGGAACTGGACATCACCGACGAGGCTCTCCATGCCATCGCCCGCAAGACCATTGAGCGCAAGACCGGCGCCCGCGGTCTGCGCAGCGTGATGGAGAACATCCTCATGCCCATCATGTACGATGTGCCGAACGACCCCACCATCATCCGCGTCACCATCGACGAGGACACCGTGGAGGGCGGCGAAGCGCACATGGAGTACGGTGCGGTGCGCAAGCGCTATAAGAGTCAGACTTCCCTGAGCTGAGCGTCAGCGCACAGCAGGGAAGAGCAGCCCCGCTGAAAGCTTTTTGCTTTTTGGCGGGGCTTTTTTGTGCCATCTGACTTGTTTCCGAGACCAAATTGTAGTAAACTATAAAAGTCTGGAACTGCAAGGGGAATACCGGGACGGCCCACTGGCATGGGACTGCTCTGCGGATGGAAGCGCCGGACATTTTGTGGGAAACAGAAAGTACGATAAAGGAGTGTGTGTTATGGCAAATTATTTTGAGATGACTCGCGACGAACTGACTGCTGAGAAGGAAGCTCTGGAAGAAGAGTACAAGAAATTTCAGGCAATGGGCCTGAAGCTGAATATGGCCCGCGGCAAGCCCGGCCCTCACCAGATGGACCTGGCAATGGGGCTGCTGCAGATGACCGATTACACCACCGACGCCGGCACCGATGCCCGCAACTACGGCGACCTTGAGGGCCTGCACGAGGCCCGTGAGCTGTTCGGCGACGTGATGGGCGTCAAGCCTGAGGAAGTCTTTGTGGGCGGCAACTCCAGCCTGCAGATCATGTACAACCTCATCTCTATGGGCTACTGCTTCGGCTTCCCCGAGTCTCCCTGCCCCTGGTCGCAGGTGGAGAAGCGCAAGTTCCTCTGCCCGGTACCCGGCTATGACCGCCACTTCGCCATCACCGAGGAGTTCGGTTTTGAGCTCATCAGCGTTCCCATGACTCCGACCGGCCCTGATATGGACGTTGTTGAGAAGCTGGTGGCTGAGGATGATACCATCAAGGGCATCTGGTGTGTGCCTCAGTATTCCAACCCCGACGGCTACACCTACAGCGACGAGACCATCGACCGCTTCGCCAAGATGAAGACCGCTGCTCCTGATTTCAAGATCTTCTGGGATGAGGCTTACATCGTCCACCACCTGACGGACGAGATCATCGAGACTCCTGTCCTGCTGAACGAGTGCAAGAAGTACGGCACTGAGGACCGCGTCTTCATGTTCACCTCTACCAGCAAGATCACCTTCCCGGGCGCAGGCGTTTCTGCGCTGGCCTGCAGCGAAGCCATGATGAAGTACATCTGCAAGCGCTTCTCGGTCATGATCATCAGCTATGATAAGATGAACCAGCTGCGTCACGTCCGCTTCCTCAAGAACAAGGAAGGCGTTCTGGCCCACATGGCAAAGCACCGCCGCCGTCTGGTACCCTGCTTTGATGCCGTCAAGACGGCCTTCAACGAGGAGCTGACTCCCTGCGGCGACATCGCCCACTGGACGAACCCCAAGGGCGGCTACTTCATCAGCCTCTACGTCATGCCCGGCTGCGCCAAGCGTGTGGCCCAGCTGTGCAAGGACTGCGGCCTGACCCTCACCGGCGCAGGCTCCGCTTACCCTTACCACAAGGACCCGGACGATGCCCATCTGCGCATCGCGCCCACTTATCCCAGCCTGGACGAAGTGGAGACTGCGTCCGACCTGCTCTGTGTCTGCGTCCGTTTGGCCGCAGTCGAGAAGCTGCTGGCTGAGAAAGCCTGATTCATCGCACAAGATCCCCGCTGTGCTGCCGCTCTGACGGCGCAGCGGGGATTTGGAAGTTGTTTTCATAGCCAGAGTGCGCCAAAAGGCAGTTCAGGCGGTGTGCAATGGTTATGAAAACAGCTTCTTATTATATTTGGAGGTTTCCCGATTCATATGAAAACTAAAGGCAAAGCATGGCAACTTGTCCTCACTGTGCTTTTGATCGCGGCGTTCGTCTATACGGCATTCTTTGGCGTCGCAGTCAAGTACGGTGATGTGACCACAACCTACATCAAGGGCGCGAAAGACATCCGCTTTGGTGTGGACATCAAGGGCGGCGTCAACGTCACCTTCGTCCCTTCCGACGGCTATGACGCCACCGACGACCAGCTCGAGGCTGCTCAGCTGGTCATCGAGAACCGTCTGGTCGCCCTCAACGTGACCGACTATGAGCTGTATGTGGACAACAACTCCGACAGCCTCATCCTCGAGTTCCCGTGGCAGTCGGGCGAGACGGAGTTCGACCCCGAGGCCGCCATTGAGGAGATCGGCACCACTGCCTATCTGACCTTCCGCGAGGGGAGCAGTGCAGACGGAGAGCTCGTCCTCGACGGCTCGATGGTGGAGAGCGCAGCTGCCCAGTACGGCCCCGTCAACGGCAGCAGCTCCGAGTACTATGTGGCGCTCAAGTTTACCGATGAGGGCGCCAAGGCATTCGGCGACGCGACCACCCGCCTGTATCAGACCGGCGGCACCATCAGCATCTGGCTGGACGACGAGAACGTCAGCACCGCCAGCGTCAACGCCGCAATCACCGACGGCTCTGCCATCATCACCAGTTCTGCGTCGAGCCCCTTCACGCAGGAGGACGTCGTCAAGATGGCCCGCCAGATCAACTCCGGTTCTCTGCCCTTTGCGCTGACGGTGGACAGCTACTCCACCATCAGCCCGAGTCTGGGCGAGAACAGCCTGAGCGCCATGGTGCTGGCCGGCGTCATCGCCTTCGCCCTCATCATGGTGCTGATGACGGCTCTGTACCGTCTGCCCGGCTTTCTGGCCTGCATCGCTCTGGCCGGTCAGGTGGCGGCTACGCTGGCCTTCGTCTCCGGTTACTTCCCAGTGTTTGAGAGCTTCACCCTGACCCTGCCCGGCATCGCCGGCATCATCCTTGCTATCGGCATGGGTGTTGACGCCAACGTCATCACTGCCGAGCGCATCAAGGAAGAGCTGCGCAGCGGCAAGAGCCTTGACGGCGCCCTCAAGAGCGGCTTTGCCCGCGGCCTGACGCCCATCATCGACGGCAACGTGACCATCGTCATCGTCGCCATCGTGCTGATGGGTGCCTTCGGCCCGTCTGACGGCTTCTTTGCCAAGGCCCTGCACTTCGTCTTCTTTGCCTTCGGCCCCTCGACCGCAGGCACCATCTACGCCTTCGGTTACACGCTGCTCACCGGCGTGCTGCTCAACTTCGTGTTTGGCATCTTCGCTACCCGTACCATGATCCGGGGCGCTGCCTCGATCAAGGCTCTGCGTGACCCCCGCCTCTACGGTGCCGATGCTCCCGGCAAGACCCCGGCAGAGAAGAAGCAGGTCAACTTCGTCGGCCTGCGCAAGCGCTTCCTGACCTTCTCCGCCTGCCTGATGGCAGCCATCGTCCTCTGCGCTGTGGTGCTGGGCGTCCATCTGGACACCGAGTTCACCGGCGGTGCGATGATCACCCTGAGCTACGAGAACAGCTTTGAGATGTCTGCCGTCCAGAAGACCGCCTCCGAAGCGCTGGGCAGCAACGGCCTGACCCTGCAGACCGGCGAGAACGTCGCGACAGGGGAGCAGACCCTGAAAATTTCGATGCCCGGCACCGAGACGGTCACCACCGACGAAGTGCAGACCCTGCTGGACTCCCTGAATGAGAGCTGCCCGGATAACTCCTTTGCACAGCTCTCTCTGAGCAATGTCAGCGCCGCAATGGGTACCAAGTTCCTTCAGAAGAGTCTGGTGGCCGTGGTGTTCGCACTGGTGCTCATCCTCGCCTACATCGCCTACCGCTTCAAGAAGATCGGCGGCCTCACCGGCGGCATGATGGCTGTTCTGGCCCTGCTCAATGACCTGATGGTGGTGTTCGGCACCTTCGTGCTGCTGCGCGCCCCGCTGGACGGCAACTTCATCGCCGCCATGCTCACCATCCTCGGCTACTCCATCAACGATACCGTCGTCGTCTACGACCGTATCCGTGAGAACCGCGGCCTGCTGGGCAAGAAGGCCAGCTTCGAAGAGCTGGTCAACCATTCCGTCAACCAGTCTGCCCGCCGTACCATCATCACCACCGTCACTACGGTGATGGCTCTGGGTGTGATGTGCATCGTCTCCAAGCTGTACGGTCTGGACAGCATCTTCACCTTTGCCTTCCCCCTGATGATGGGCATGCTCAGCGGCGTGTATACTTCGCTGTGCGTCTCCACTTCCGCATGGGTGGCTTGGAGCGAGCGCAAAGACGCAAAGAAAAACTGAGCTTCTATCCTGACGCAAATCTGTCCTGAATCTAGGAGGAACGACCATGAAATGCCCCTATTGTGGCGCTGAGGAATCCAAAGTCATCGACTCCCGCCCCACCGAAGACAGCGAGCGCATCCGCCGCCGCCGGGAGTGCCTGAACTGCCATATGCGGTTCACGACCTACGAGGTCGTGGAAACGGTGCCGCTCATCGTCATCAAAAAGGATAACTCCCGTGAGCCGTTCGACCGGCAGAAGCTGCTCAACGCGATGCTTCGGGCCTGCGCCAAGCGTCCGGTGAGCTATGAGTCTCTGGAACGCGCCGTCAGCAGCATCGAGCAGACCCTGATGAGCACCTACGACCGCGAGGTGACGAGTGTGCGCATCGGTGAGCTGACCATGCAGGAGCTGAAGAAAATCGACGAGGTGGCCTATGTCCGCTTTGCCTCGGTCTATCAGCAGTTTGCGGACGTCGAAAGCTTCTTCAATGAGCTGAAAAAGCTGATGGGCGACCGTAAGAAGTAAAGTGTAAAAAAGCACGAGCGCCCCATTCTCTGCCGCAGGGCAGGGGATGGGGCGCTTTTTGCGCCTCTTGGACACGGGAAAAGAGCCCTTTCTATAGGGTCTGCGTCTTTCGGAAGATACGCTGAAAGATCGGATATATAAAAATCCATATAGTCAGGGACACTGAATGACAGCCTCTTACAAATAGAATTGCTACAGAGCAAAACAACGATAACACAATGAAAGCTCCAGACATCCTTGCTGATAAAATCCATTTTATAAGACTGATTTCATGCTGAAGCAAGACGATATAATTTCGAATAATATAGATTACATGAAATATAACTGCGTCCCAATGATTTAATTACACAAGTCTACGTGACAGCCATTCCAGCGTCTCCACCTGAACCTGCGCCCGGCGCAGTTCACCAAATGCTTCCTCGGGGGCGTTCAGTTCGAGATGTCCGTCCGCAGCGCGAAGGGCAGCTTCCAGTTCTGTGAAGTCCTGCGTGCGGAGCAGGTGATTCATCCCTTCCCGCATTTTGTCGCAGAGTTCAGCGCCCTCGGCCAGTGCCTGCCGCGCGGAAGGGAGGTCCTCGTCCCGGATGGCCTCCATGGCATTGTCGATGTCGTCCGAAATATCCTCGGCAAACTTCTGCACCCGCCAGCTGCTGTAAAAGGCCACACCCAGCAGCACTGCCACGATGCACAGACACGCATAAATTCGCTTCATTCCACACCTCTCACCGGGAGCTGCCCTTGCGGCGGCTCTCTTTTTTCAGCAGAAAATAGTCTTCCGTCTCGTTGCCCACTAAAAGCAGGATTTCCTCCGGCAGCAGGGTATTGGCCTGCGCTGTTCGCTCGAGCCAGTCACGGTCTTTGCCGCACCAGTGCAGATTTTCTTCAAGCACCTGTCCGTCCAGCACGAAGGGGATGGTCGCGTGGCTGTGCTCCACTTTCAGCTGCAAGTCAGCGAGGGTGGCGGTCTCTTTCTCAGGGCGCAGTGCCGCCGAGAGACTGCCGTTCGTCTCCACCACGGCGTAGGAGACATCCCGTGGGTCAAAGATGTTTTTGCCGCGCAGTGCCTCCAGCAGGTCGGCAGTCGTCAGCCGGAGGGTGCGCAGAGCGTTCTGGTCGATTTGTCCGTCCAGGATGACCGTCTTGGGGCGGCCCGACATCAGGTTGAAAAATTTCTGGCTGCGGAAGCTCAGCGCCGACCCCAGCAGCTCCAAAGCCGCGATGAGGAAGAGGGGAATGAGACTGGCCGTCACCGGCACTTCTTCCGACTCGATGGAGATGGACGCCAGATTTGAGATGAGGATAGTGGATACCAGCTCTTCGGGCTGCAGTTCGCCCAGCTGACGCTTGCCCATCAGCCGCATGGCGAACAGAACGCAGAGATAGATGAGCAGAGTACGGAAAATCAGAAGCTTCACGAGAAGGCCCTCCTTGTGGATTGAATAAGCGCCGCCGGCGCGGGAATACTGGCAGGCAAAGGGGGGATACCGTATGCTGCAGCTTTCCTCGTCGCTGGAAGAGAATCTGGCGGCGCTCAACGCTAGGTTTGGCGATTCGGCGGATTTTTATGCCAAGCGCATCGAGCTTTATCACTGCCCGGGGGCCATCTTCCTCTTCGACAATATGGCCAGCCTCGAGTCACTCTGGTCGCTTTTACTGGACGCTGCTACCCGGCATACGCCCAGCCTCGAGCCTGAGCGGATGCCTCACAGCGGCACGCAGGTGTATGATTTGCTGATGAACCATTCCGGTCTGCCCGCCGAGGACGGCCCGGTCAAGGACATGGACGACCTCATCCGCCGCATGACCGCCGGCATGGCCGTGCTTCTGCTGGACGGGTGCAAAAAGGGGCTTGTCTTCTCAGTTCAGGGGCTGAAATCGCGCTCGGTGGAAGAGCCTTCCGGGGAAGGAAACCTTCGCGGCTCCCGGGAGGGATTCGCCGACCTGCTGCGGGTCAATCTGAGTTTACTGCGCCGCCTCATCCGTACCGATACCCTCGTGATGGAGACCGCACAGGCCGACTGTGCCATGAAGACCGAATACGCCATCTGCTACTGCAAAGACAAGGCCGGCAAGACGGCAGTGGCGCGGGTGCGCCGGACGCTCCAGGAGGCAAAGCCGGAGGTCCTGCTGGATTCCAGCTACTTTGTACCGTGGCTTTTCCCGGCCAGGTGGCGGCTGTTTGCCCCAGTGAGCTATACCGAGCGTCCGGCTTCCGCCGCCGCAAAGCTCTGTGAGGGGAAAATCGTCATCCTTGTCAACGGCAGCCCCTCGGCACTGATTCTGCCGTCCCTTTTCTGCGAGAACTTCAACTGCCTCGACGACTACGCCACCACGGCAGTTTTTTCGTCGTTCCTGCGCGTCCTGAAGTATGGCTCGTTTTATCTCAGCATCTTCCTGCCGGGCGTTTTTGTCTGTCTGGCGGTCTATCTGCCCGAGCTCATCCCACCGCAGTTATTATTCAAAATCGCGGCGGCAGAAAAGGCGACGCCTCTGCCGCTCTTTGCCGAGATGCTGCTGGTCATCATCTTGTTGGAGATCATCCGGGAGGCTGGGCTTCGGATGCCCCAGACGCTGGGCCACTCGGTGAGCCTTGTGGCAGCGCTCATCATCGGTGACGCCGCCATCGGGGCCGGACTGCTGAGTACGCCGGTCATCCTCGTAGCCAGCATCACGGCCATCTCGGTCTTTGTGACGCCCTCGCTGTACGAACCGGCCACATTGCTGCGATTGGGCGTTACGCTGGCCGCCGGTCTGGCCGGTCCGGTAGGTCTGGTGTGCGCGGCCTTGGGCGTGTTGGCCGCACTGACGTCCATCTCCGCGATGGGGGTACCCTATCTTTCGGGCGCAGTCTTTTCGGGTGACGGCGTCGTCCGCCGCAACTATCGGGCGCTGTCCCGCCGCCCATTCACCATCTGGCAAAGGAGGGGGTCCTGAATGCAGCAAAAACAGACATTCTCGGCCCAGACACTGGCACTCAGCGTCACGGCGGCAGAGTTGGGCCGCGCCATCTTCGGGGCAGGGCAGACCGGCTCCGTCCGCGCCGTCCTGCTGAGCAATGTGCTGGCGGCAGCGGCCTTCCTGCTCCTTGCCGCGCTCGTCTCGGTCAACGCCTCCCGTCTGAACCGCCCGGGCTTTGCAGGAAAGTGCATCTGTGCCGTCTTTCTGCTCTGGTATCTCTTCGAACTTGTCCGGACGGCTGCAATGCTCCAACAAGCCTGCTGGGAACAGTTTGCGTCTATGGCCTTCATCGGTCTGCTGCCGTTCTTTCTCTGGGCAGGGTGGAGCCTCGGCTGTGAGCTGTATGACCGGATGGCCTCCGTCCTCGGGTGGCTCGTAGTGCTGGGCATCGTGTTCTGTGTACTGGGGCTGGCCGGACAGCTGCAATGGCAGGTGCTCGTGACAGGTGAGACGGCACATTCGTTTGTGCTTCCGGATGCATCTTTTTACCCGGAATATTTCTCCTTTCCGCTTCTCTGTATGAGTAAAAATAATGCGAGAATCAGTAAAAAGCCTTTCGTATGGCTTCCAATCATCGCTGCCGTCATTTCCTCGGGTTATGCGCTGGGGCTGGCCCTTCTTTTCGGCGCACCGCAGGCTTACCCGGGCTATGAGCTGCTGCGGGCGTGGAGCTTCGGCGGCATCTCCCGCTTTGATGCCGCGTTCCTGCTCCTCTGGCTGGCGGCAGCGATCTTCCGCTTCGGCTTTATCGTCCGTGCTGTCCGGCTGCTCTGTGAGGGCCTTACCGAAGGGCCTGTCAATGCGGAGGCTGCACGATGACCCGCCGGGGCTGGCTGCGGCTGATGGCCGCAGGCGTCCTCGTCGTCTGGCTCTGCCTCTTTTTGCATTGGGACAACACCGAAAAAAGCATGATACGCGCCCTTCTCGTCGAGACCAGCGGCGACAGCTGGACAGTGGGTCTGCTGTACCAGTTCCCGGAAGCCTCCGCCGATTCCTCCGAGGCCAAAGCCGCTATCCGTCTCTGTATTGGCCGAGGCCCCGAGCTTTCTTCTGCCATTTCTGCCGCTGAGGAAGCCCTGCCCCAGCGGGCGGACTGGCGGCTCTGCGAATATCTTCTGGCCGGGCTGGATTCGGTGCGGCAGACGCTGCCTGCCTGTGAAGAACTGTTTCTCCATCGACCCTACGGGCGGCTGGCGTCCCGCGTGTTTGGGGGAAGCTTTTCGGTAGAGACACTGAAAGAGCGGGCCGATGGATCAGACGTCCTGCCTGAAAATCTCCTGCAATGCGTCAAAAACGCTGCCCCGGCCGCGCCCCGGCTCTATCAGCAGAGCAGCGGCTTCATCCTGCCTGTCGTGGAGCTGGAAGACGAGGATGCACATTACAGGCCCGAAGCCCTCGTTGTTACCCCTGAACAGACCGGCCAGCTGACCGAGTCCCAGACGGAAATGGCTCTCTTATTGCAGGGCAAAAGCTGGACGGATACAGGGGAGCATCGCTTTGCGCTGGAAGCCGGGCCGCTCCGCCTGCGCCGGGCTTTCTGCGGCGTGGAGCGGGAAGGGGAGAGCTTCCTTCTCCGGGTGAACACACTCCCACGCAATGCACTGCCTGCCGACGCCGAAGCAGAACTGGAAGCCCTCTGTGCGGACACCGTCCGCCGCTGCTGGACGCTGGGGCTGGACATCTCCGGATTCGGTGCGCATCAGGCACTGCGTGACGGTCACTTTGCGCTCACAACAAAAAACGTCTGCCCTGAAATTCGGGCAGACGTGAAACTCATGAAATGTTAAGAAGCCGTTTCGAAGATCACGGTGATGGTGGTACCCTCGTCCACAACGCTGTCCAGCTTGATGCGGGCATTGTGGATGCGGGCGATGTGTTTGACGATGGCCAGACCCAGACCGGTGCCGCCGGTGGCTTTGCTGCGGCTCTTGTCCACCCGGTAGAAGCGCTCGAACACGCTGGTCTGCGCCTCTTTCGGGATACCGATGCCGTTGTCCTTCACGGTCAGGGTGCAATGACCGTCCCGGGTGCAGGCCGTGATGATCTGGACTTTTCCGCCAGGGCGGTTGTAGCGGATGGCGTTGTCGCAAAGGTTCTGGCACAGCTCATCCAGCAGACTGCGGCTGCCTGACACAGGGGCGCTCTCGCCAAGGTAGGTCAGGGAGATATAGGAGCGCCGGGCGTTGACCTTCTGGCGCTCCACGCACTCGCGGGCCACATCCAACAGATCGACCGTTTCCATTGCAGGCGCAGCACCCGTCTCGCTCACATTGTCGAGGTGGGAGAGCTGCAGAATATCGTTGACCAGCTGTATCATCCGGCTGGCCTCTACATGGATCTTGCGGGCAAAACCCGGCGTATCCTCGGGTTTTGCAATGCCGGTCTCGATGAGCTCTGCATAACCGGAGATGCTGGTCAGAGGCGTTTTCAGCTCGTGGCTGACATTGGCCGTGAACTCCTGCCGCATTTTCTCGTTATTTTCCCGCAGCATCCGGTCGGAGTGGATGCTTTCAGCAAAGGGGATAAGCTCCTTGTAGGGGACATTCTCCTGGATGTGATCGAGGTCATCGGTCATCTTGAGCACAGGCTGGACAAGGCTCTTGGTCAGCAGTCCGGCAATGATGGCGGCTGCGCCCATCATCAGGAAACAGCTCAGCACGATGGCAGGCAGAGCGGCGTCATAAATCGACCAGATCGTCTCAGAGTCCTGCGCCACCCGGAGGATGTCTCCGTTCGTCAGCAGCATGGCGTAATAATAAGTCTCATAGCCCAGCGTCTGGGAGTCGCGGCAGTCGCGGCCCACACCGCTCTTCATGGCCTGTTGTATCTCGGGGCGGCTCAGATGGTTCTCCATCGGCTGGTTGGTGGCCGACTCAAAGAGCACACTGCCGTCCGAGGCGATGAGAGTGATGCGCAGCGAGCCGTCCACATAAGTTTCCAGCTGGCTGGGGGCGTCCACCTGCGCACAGCCGGCAGCCACAAGGTCGGCTTCCCGCTCGAGGGCTGTCCAGGCCTGCTCCCGGAACGCCTTGTGGAACACAAAGATGCAGAGCGCAGCGGTACACGCCAGCCCCGCAAAGCCCATCAGAAACAGCAGATAGCTTATTTTTTCTTCCATGCTGCGTGGTTTCATTGCTCGAGCTCCTCCTCGCTGTCCGTCAGCTTGTAGCCCACCTTCCGCACTGTGCAGATGTACTTTCCGGCCTCGCCCAGCTTTTTGCGCAGGGTGCGGATGTGCATATCCACGGTCCGGCTCTCCACCGAGATGTCAGTACCCCACACCACCTGCAAAATGGTCTCGCGGGTGACGACAAGGTTGGTGTTTTCCAGCAGCAGGCGGAGCAGGCTGTATTCTTTATAAGTCAGCTCCACCGGTGCGCCGCTGACGGTGACGCTGTGGCGGGCATTGTCCAGCAGGATCTCCCGGAAACTGTAGACGTTGGGCCGTGCCTCGGGCTCTGCCCGGCGGAGGGCTGCCCGCACCCGGCTCAGAAACTCCATGATGCCGAAAGGTTTGGTGATGTAGTCGTCTGCGCCGCAGTCGAGGCCGCGCACGGTGTCCAGCTCACTGGACTTGGCCGTTATCATGATGATGGGCAGACGCCGCAGGGAAGGGGCGGCGCGGAGCTTTTTCAGAATGGAAAAGCCGTCCTCACCGGGGAGCATCACGTCCAGGATGACCAGTTCCGGCGGCGCGGTGTGGACGGCCTGCCAGAACGGCTCCGAGGACTCGAAGCCCACGGCCTCGTAGCCGTTGGACTGTAATGCATACTGCTCTAATTCACGGATGGCTGAATCGTCTTCTACGATATAGATCATGCCTGTTTATCCTCCGTTTCGGTGACGTTTTCGTCGGGGAAGAGATAGCGCTCACGGTAGCGGTTCAGGCGGCGCTGGAACTGCTCGCTCTCCTTGGTGGAGGCATGGCCGCTGCGCAGGTCGTTGAGGTAGGCGTGGGTGTCGAAGCTGTCCTGTGCCACCTCGATCTGGGCAACTGCCACGTTGCTGCAGTGGTCGCAGACGCGCTCGTAGTTGGTCAGCAGGTCTTCCAGCACGAAGCCATACTCGATGGAACAGCTGCCGGCCTGCAGGCGGGCGACGTGCCGTGCCTTGATGGCACGCACCAGCTCGTCCACGACGGTCTCCAGAGGTTCGACCTTGCTTGCCAGATGCAGGTCATCCTTGCGGAAGGCGTCAGTGGTGCGGTTCAGCACGTCCTGCACGGCGTCCTCAAGCACCTGCAGCTCTTCGCGGGCGTCGGTGGAGAAGTTGATCTCCTTGGTGTGCATCTCCTGTGCGGATTCCAGAAGGTTCACGGAATGGTCGCTGATGCGCTCGAAATCGCTGATGGTGTGGAGCAGAGTATTCACGCTCTGGCTGTCCGCATGGTTCAGCTCACGGCTGGACAGCTTGACGAGGTAAGTGCCAAGGGCATCTTCGTACTGGTCAACTTTGCTCTCCTCATCCCGGACTTTCTGGGCCAGCGTATCATCCCAGGTGTGGGTCAGGCTCATAGCCTGCATGACGCCCACACGGGCCAGCTCGGCCATGTCAGCAGTAGCAGAGTGGGCGCGGGCCACGGCCACAGCCGGGGTGTTCAGCAGACGCTCATCCAGCAGAGCAAAGCTCTCTTTTTCGGCGTCGTCGGGGATGGTGAGGATGGCCAGCTTTTCCAGACCGTTTGCGAAGGGGAGAAGGATGAGGGTGGCCGCGATGTTGAAGGCGGAGTGGACCACAGCAATGCCCCAGGCGGCGATGGTCTCGTTCACAAAATCAAAGTGGACCACGGCGTTCAGACCGTAGAAACCGGCCAGAAAGACCGTGACGCCGATGATGTTGAAGTAGAGGTGGACCATGGCGGCACGGCGGGCATTCTTATTTGCGCCCACAGAAGAGATCAGCGCGGTGACACAGGTGCCGATATTCTGACCCATGATGATGGGGATAGCGCTGCCGTAGGTGATGACGCCGGTGGCGCTCAGTGCCTGCAGGATGCCGACGCTGGCGCTGGAACTCTGGATGATGCCGGTGACCAGTGCGCCCACCAGAACGCCGAGGATGGGATTGGAGAAGCGGACGAAGAGGTTGGTGAACCATGCCTCACCCTGCAGGGGCTCGACGGCATTGGACATGGTAGTCATGCCGGTCATCAGGATGGCAAAGCCGATGAGGATAGTGCCGATGCCCTTTTTCTTCTCGTTCTTGCCCATATAGAGCAGGATGCCGATGAAGGCGAGAATGGGGCTGAAGGAGGTGGGCTTGAGCATCTGGATCCAGATGCTGTCGCCCTGCAGACCGGAAAGGCTCAGCAGCCAGCTGGTGACAGTGGTACCCACATTGCTGCCCATAATGATGCCGATGGCCTGATGCAGCTCCATGATGCCGCTGTTGACGAAGCCGACCACCATGACGGTGGTAGCACTGGAACTCTGGATGATGGCGGTCACGCACAGACCGAGGAAGAAGCCCTTGAGGGGGTTATCCGTCAGCTTGCTCAGGATCTTCTGCAGATGGCCGCCGGCCTGTTTCTCAAGGGCTTTGCCCATGATGTCCATGCCGAACAGGAACAGAGCCAGACCGCCCAGCAGAGAAAAGACATTGAATAGAGTCATGTTTTACTCCTCACTTGTTGAAGCTTGCGTTTGTACATCGACAGCGGCCGTAGAGGACCCGTGCAGGAGCATGTCTCAACTTTTTACACGGCCTGCACTGGATTTCACCGGTCCTATCCCTGATTATGAGTATACGAGCGGAATGTAAAATCGGAAACCGGCGAAATGTAAAACTCATGTAAAGTAAACTCTATCCCTGCCTCCTATTATATGGTTTTGGCCCCCGGATGCAAGCGCTGGCGCAAAACCAGAAAAGATTCCTGAAAGAATTGTTGTTTTTGCTGTCCGTCTCGATTATAATATAGGGAAGGATAAACTGTGCTGCCTTTTGGTATGGCAGAGCACAGAGGATGCAGGAGGAAAAACGAATGGGGAATTTCGCTGTTTCGCTCAAGCGGCTGGTCGAAAAGGTCAGCCTCGAGGTTATCTATACGCCCTGCGATCTGGACAAGATCAGCGTCGAGATCGCAGAGGTCAACCGTCCCGGTCTGTTTCTGGCCGGTTACTACGATTATTTCGATAAGCTGCGTTTACAGATCATGGGCCTTGCGGAGATGAACTTTCTGGCGGGTCTTACGCCGGAAAAGCGCCGTGAGCGCCTCGACCAGCTGTTCCGCCAGCAGCCGCCGGCCGTCATCCTCTGCCGCAACGAGGAGCTGGAACCCTTCCCGGAGATGCAGGAGCTTGCAAAGCAGCACGGGGTAGCCCTGCTGCGCTCCAACGAGACGACCTGCACCATGATGGGCAGCCTCATCAGCATGCTGAACCTTGAACTGGCTCCCCGCATCACCCGCCACGGCGTGCTGGTGGAAGTTTACGGTGAAGGCATCCTCATTCTCGGCGACAGCGGCATCGGCAAGAGCGAGCTGGCCATCGAGCTGGTCAAGCGCGGTCACCGCCTCGTCGCCGACGATGCCGTGGAGCTGCGCAAGGTCTCCAACCGTCAGATCATGGGTACTGCGCCGGAAAATATCCGCCACTTCATTGAGCTGCGCGGCATCGGCATCGTCAACGTGGCCCGCGTGTTCGGTGTGGGCGCGGTCAAGGTGAGTGAAAGCCTCGACCTCGTCGTCCAGCTGGAAGCATGGGACCCCACCAAAAACTATCAGCGCACCGGCTTGGAAAGCGAGTATTATGACATTCTAGGCGTCAACATCCCCAGCACCATCATCCCCGTTTCGCCCGGACGCAACCTCGCAGTCGTGCTGGAAACGGCGGCTATCAATAACCGCCAGAAGAAGATGGGCTATAACGCCGCCAAGGAGCTGCTCATCCGTCTGGGCCTGAACGACACGATGGACTGATTTTCTACCGATAGAGGAAGAACGAATGGAACGATTGAAACAGGCTTTGTCCGCTGCGGGCATTGCATACAAAGAAAATGAGCCGCTCAGCGCGCACTGCACTTTCCGCATCGGCGGCCCGGCAGATGTCTTTATCCTGCCGGAAAATGAGGCGCAGCTCTGCGCCGCCATCAAGCTGGCGAAGGAAGCGAATGTCAAATATTATCTGCTGGGCAACGGTAGCAACATCCTGTTTGAGGATGCGGGCTACCGGGGAGCTGTCATCAATGTATCGGCCATGAAGAGCGCGATCGGCATTCTCGAAAACATCTGTTTCCCGGGTAAAGACCCATCCCTGACTTACGATGCTGTCGTTGTCGGTGCAGACAAGATGCTCTCGTCGCTCTGCATGACGGCACTGGAAAACAGCCTCACCGGTCTTGAGTTTGCCTACGGCATCCCGGGTACGGTGGGCGGAGCTGTCTACATGAACGCCGGAGCTTACGGCGGCGAGATGAAGGACGTGCTGGTCTCCGTGCGGTATCTGACCGCAGAAGGGGAGAGCGTTGAGGTACCGGCAGAACAGCTCGACCTCAGCTACCGCCACAGCATTTTCGAAGAAAACGGCGGCTGCATCCTCTCGGCAAAGTTCCACCTCGCAAGAGGCAATGCCGCTGACATCCGCGCCAGGATGGACGACCTGATGGCCCGCCGCAAAGACAAACAGCCTCTCGACAAGCCCAGTGCCGGCAGCACCTTCAAGCGGCCGGTGGGCGCATTTGCGGCGGCCCTCATCGACCAGTGCGGTCTGCGGGGCTACCGCCATGGCGGCGCAGCCGTCAGTGACAAGCACTGCGGCTTTGTGGTCAATCTGGGTGGAGCGACCTGTTCAGATGTGCTGGCTCTGTGCGATGAGGTGCGTGCCATCGTGAAAGAAAAGACCGGCTACGACCTCGAAAAAGAAATTCGTGTGGTAGAAGCATAAAAGAAAGAGGCGTGCAAAATGAATCTTCTCATCGTCAGCGGCCTTTCCGGTGCAGGCAAATCTGTCGCCATGAATGCACTGGAAGACATCGGCTTTTTCTGCATTGATAATATCCCGGCGGCACTGCTGCCCAGCATCACGGCGTTTTCGAAAGCGGGTGACAACCAGCTCAAGCGGGTGGCTCTCTGTATGGACATCCGCGGCTGCCGCACGCCGGAGGAAATCGAAGAAGCTCTTTCTCAGCTGGACGCGCAGGGGATAGAATATGAGATCTTGTTCCTTGATGCCCCGGACGATGTGCTGATGCGCCGCTACAGTGAGACGCGCCGCCGCCATCCGATGAGCATTTCCGACGGCCTTTCCACCCGGGAAGCCTTCCGCAGGGAGCGCGAGATCTTGCAGCCCCTCAAAGACCGGGCAGATTATACCATCAATACCGGCCTGCTCTCTACCTCGCAGAACAAAGAGCGCATCTGCAACCTGTTCAACCAGAACGGCGGCGCGAAGAGCGCCATGCGACTGACGGTCATGTCTTTCGGCTTCAAGTTCGGCATCCCACCGGAGGCGGATCTTGTTTTGGATGTCCGCTGTCTGCCCAACCCTTTTTATGTCCCGGAACTGAAGCATAAAACGGGTCTTGATGAAGAGGTCGTCGATTTTGTCATGAGCCACCCGGAGGCGCAGGAGCTTTTGAAGCGCTATGAATCGTTTCTGGAATATGCTCTTCCGCTCTACGTCAAGGAAGGCAAAAGCCAGCTCACCATCGCAGTGGGCTGCACCGGCGGCAAGCATCGCTCCATCACATTTGCGCGGAAAATCGCGGAATACTGCGAAAAGCTTGGCTACAAGCCCGGCATCCAGCACCGCGATTCTGTCCGTTGAAAGGATAAACATATCATGAGTTTTGCATCCCAGGCAAGGGAGGAGATCGCCCGGCGCAGTCTGCAGAAGGACTGCTGCGTCCGCGCTGCCGCCTATGGAATTGCCTGCTTCGCCAAGTACTTCGACGCCAGCGGGCTGGTGCTGCAGACGGAACAGGAGCTGACGACGCAGGTGGCTTCCCAGCTGTTTGCGCGCTGCGGCGTACAGGGCGACATCATCGAGAAGCAGCGTCCCAGCGGGGTGGTCTATGAGTTCAGCATCCGCGCACCGGAGCAGGTGGCTCGGATGCACGAGCTTTTCGGTACCACCGGCACCGAGACGAGCCTGCAGATAGACCCCAGACTGATTCGCTGCCAGACGTGCGTCAGCGCGTACATCGGGGCAGCTTTTTTGTGCAGCGGCACGGTCACTGACCCGCAAAAGGAGTATAACATCGAGTTCCTCACCAGCCGCACGAACCTTGCGCGCGACTTCGAAGCCCTGCTGGCGGAGCACGAGTTTGCACCCCACCGCACCCGCCGCAACGGCGTGAACCTTGTTTACGTCAAGAGCTGCGACAACGTGGAGCGCATCCTTTCCTTTATGGGAGCGGCGGAGGCATCGGCCCAGCTCAGCGCCCAGAAGGCTGTCAAACAGATGCGCAACCAGATCAACCGCCACACAAACTGTGACACCGCAAACCTGGGCAAGACGGCCCGTGCCAACGCCCAGACGCTCAAAGCCATCCGCTTTCTGGAAGAGCAGGGGGCGCTGGAAACGCTGCCCGAGGCGCTGCAGCAGGCAGCAGCCCGGCGGCTGGAATATCCTGATTTATCGCTGGCGGCGCTCTGCGGGTGCTTTGACCCGCCCATGAGCAAATCGGGTCTTTCTCACCGGATGAAAAAGCTGGAAGCGCTGGCCGACGCCCTGCGTCAGCGGCTCGAAAAACACACTGAAACACAGGAGGCAGGAGCATGAGCGATGTGACCGAAGGGAACCGTCAGGGGAGAGACTTCGTTCATCTCCACATCCATACCGAATACAGCCTGCTGGACGGTGCCTGCCGTATCGACCAGCTCATGGACCGCGTCAAGGAGTGCGGCCAGAATGCCATCGCCATCACGGACCACGGCGTCATGTACGGCTGTGTCCAGTTCTATAAGGCCGCAAAAAAGGCAGGCATCAAGCCTATCATCGGCTGTGAGGTCTATGTGGCCACCCGCACCCGCTTCGATAAAGTCAACAAAATCGACGGCAACAACCATCTTATCCTGCTCTGCAAGAATGAGACAGGCTATAAAAACCTTATCAAGATGGTATCCGCCGCCTTCGTGGAGGGCTTTTATTCCAAGCCTCGTGTAGATAAGCAGCTTCTTGAGCAGTATCACGAGGGGCTTATCTGCCTGTCTGCCTGCCTCGCAGGCGAGATCCCGCAAGCCATTCTGGCGGGAGACTACGAGAGGGCAAAGTCCACGGCCCTGTGGTATCAGGAGCTGTTCGGCAAGGGCAATTACTACATCGAACTGCAGGACCACGGCCTCGAAGAGGATACGATCGTCCTGCCCCAGCTCATCAAACTGGCGCGGGAGACCGGCATCCCGATGGCAGCCACCAACGACTCCCACTATCTGCGGAAGGATGACGCCAAGATGCAGAGCATCCTGCTCTGCATCCAGACCGGCAAGACCATTCAGGATGCCGACCGGATGGAGTTCCAGACCGACGAATTCTACGTCAAAACGACAGATGAAATGTATGAGTTGTTCGCAATGGTGCCGGAAGCCTGCGCCAACACCCAGAAAATTGCAGACCAGTGCAATTTCGACTTCGACTTTGGACACACCAAAATTCCATATTACAAAGCCCCGAACGGGATGGACAATCAGGAGTTTTTCGAGAAGCTCTGCTGGGACGGCCTCGAGCGCCGCTACGGCTCGGACGTCCCACAGTCCAATAAGGACCGTCTGACCTATGAGATCGGCGTGGTCAAGTCGATGGGCTATACCAACTACTACCTCATTGTCTGGGATTATATCAACTACGCCAAGAGTCAGGGCATTCCGGTAGGCCCGGGCCGTGGCTCGGGCGCGGGCAGCATCGCGGCTTACTGTGTGGGCATCACCGACATCGACCCCATCCGCTACAACCTCATCTTCGAGCGATTCCTGAACCCCGAGCGCGTCAGTATGCCCGATTTTGACGTCGATTTCTGCTACGAGCGCCGTCAGGAGGTCATCGACTACGTCAACCGGAAGTACGGCGCAGACCATGTGGCCCAGATCGTCACCTTCGGCACCATGGCCGCCCGCAACGCCATCCGCGATGTGGGCCGCGTGATGGGTATGCCCTATCAGAGCGTGGATGTGGTGGCAAAGCAGGTGCCGATGGAGCTGAAAATGACGCTGAAACGCGCCTTGGAGGTCTCGCCGGAGCTGAAGCGGATGTACGACAGCGACCCGCAGGTCACAGAACTTATCGACACTGCGCTGAAAGTTGAAGGAATGCCCCGCCACGCCTCCACCCATGCGGCCGGCGTCGTCATTACCCCGGAACCGACAGACTATTATCTGCCCCTGGCCACCAACGACGGCCTGCCTGTCACCCAGTTCAATATGACCGAGATCGAAGAGCTGGGTCTGCTGAAAATGGACTTCCTCGGCCTGCGCACCCTGACGGTCATCCGGGACGCGGAGGCGGCCATCCAGAAAAAAGACCCGTCCTTCTCCATCCGGAAGCTGGATTATGACGATGCAGCGACTTATAAGATGCTGGGTCAAGGTGAAACGGAGGGCGTGTTCCAGCTCGAATCCTCGGGTATGAAACAGGTCCTCGTGGGTCTGCAGCCGCAGAACCTTGAAGATGTCATCGCTCTTATCAGTCTTTACCGCCCCGGCCCGATGGACTCCATCCCGACCTACCTGCGCAACCGCCACGAGCCGGATAAGATCAGCTACAAGACCCCTCAGCTGGCCCACATCCTCGACGTCACCAACGGCTGTATCGTCTACCAGGAACAGGTCATGCAGATATTCCGTGAGCTGGCCGGCTTCTCGTTCGGACAGGCTGATAACGTCCGCCGTGCCATGAGTAAAAAGAAGCACGCGGTGATGGAGGCAGAACGCGAGCATTTTGTCCATGGCTGCACCGAGCCGGGCCACGAATGCCCGGGCTGTGTCGCCAATGGCATCTCCGAGGAAGTTGCCAACGAGATCTACGATGAAATGTCGAGTTTTGCGTCCTACGCCTTCAATAAAAGCCATGCGGCCTGCTACGCTTACGTCGCATTCCAGACGGCTTATCTCAAGTGTCATTACCCCAGCGAGTTTATGGCCGCATTGCTCACCAGTGTGCTTGACAATACCGACAAAGTCATCGAGTATTCGGGCGAGTGCGCCCGCCTGAGCATCAAGGTGCTTCCGCCGGACGTCAATATCTCGAACGGCGGCTTCACGGCGGACAACGGCAAGATCCGTTTCGGCCTGAATGCGGTCAAGAATGTGGGCCGCAACCTCATCGAGCGAGTCGTGGAAGAGAGAAAAGAGAAGCCATATTCGAGCCTCTACGATTTCTGTAAGCGGATGCACGGCACTGAGCTGAACCGCCGGGCCGTGGAATGCCTTATCAAGGCGGGTGCCTTCGACAGTATGGGCGTCAACCGCCACAGCCTTGTGGAAGCCGTGGACGGAATCATCAAAAGCGTGGAGAGCGACTCCCGCCGCAATCTTGAGGGACAGCTGGACCTGTTCTCGGTGATGAGCGGAGAATCTCAGACTGCCGACACCGACAGCTACGAGATAAAGCCCTTCCCGGAGTACAGCCACACCGAACTGCTCCAGCAGGAGAAAGAGGTCAGCGGCCTCTATCTGTCCGGCCACCCGCTGGACGCCTATCGGGAACAGTCGGCACGCTTTGCGTCCAACAGCATCAAGGAGCTCACCGGCGAGGACGCTCACAAGCTGGACGGAAATCATGTCCGTATCGTGTGTACCATCGTCAAAAACCGGATGATGACCACCAAATCCAACACGATGATGGCCTTCACCAGCGTGGAGGACCTGACCGGTACGATGGAGGTCATCGTTTTTCCGCGGGTACTGGATACCTTCCGCGATGCGCTCAAGGAGAATGCCGTCGTGGTCATCGAGGGACGCCTCTCCGTGCGTGAAGATGAGCCTTCCAAGCTGATGGCTGAGAGCATCTCGCCCATCGAGGGCTACGACCCCAAACGCCCGCAGGCCAACCGCCCCAACCTCATGCGGGATGCCGCCCAGCGGCTCTATGTCCGCCTGCCGTCCCGCAGCTGCCCCGAGTATGCAAAGGTCATCAATCTCCTTGAGATATTCGACGGCGATATGCCCGTCATTTTCTATCTTGAGGATGTCAAGCAGAAGCTCGCCGCGCCCCGGAGACTCTATGCTTCGGGCCATCCACTGCTGCTCCAGGAGCTGAAACGTCTGCTTGGTGAACGCAATGTTGCAACAAAATGACATTTCTGCGCATCAATCATTATTCCCGCGCTGTTTTCAAATGATTAACTTTGTGATATACTTGTCTAAGGCAAGCCATAGCAAATATGTTGCATCGAGTCGAGCCGCATCTGTGGAAGAAGGGGATGCGCGCGCCCCGAGTGGTATGTGAAGAAACAAATTGGAGGGAATCTCTCTATGGAAAAGCAAATCAAGACGATCGGTGTTCTCACCAGCGGCGGCGACGCCCCCGGCATGAACGCAGCTGTCCGTGCCGTGGTCCGTACCGGCCTGCACAAGGGCTTCCGCATGATCGGCATCCAGCGCGGCTATAACGGTCTGCTGAACGGCGAGTGCTTCGAAATGAACCTGCGCAGTGTCTCGAACATCATCTCTGCCGGCGGCACCATCCTCTACACCGCACGCTGCCTTGAGTTCAAGACCAAAGAGGGCCAGGATAAAGGCGCAGCCAAGTGCCGTGAGCTGGGCATTGACGCGCTGGTGGTCATCGGCGGCGACGGTTCTTACCGCGGCGCCCGTGAGCTGGCACACCGCGGCATCCCGATGATCGGCCTGCCCGGCACCATCGACAACGATATTGCCTGCACCGACTACACCATCGGTTACGATACCGCTATGAACACCGCTCTGGAGATGATCGACAAGCTGCGCGACACCACCCAGAGCCATGACCGCTGCAGCGTCGTCGAGGTCATGGGCCGCAACGCTGGTTACATTGCCCTGAACGTCGCCATCGCCTCCGGCGCTATGGCCGTGCTGCTGCCCGAGAAGGAATTCGATATGCAGCGCGACATCCTCGATAAGATCGTCGAGACCCAGCGCACCGGCAAGCGCCACTTCATCGTCATCGTGGCCGAGGGCATCGGCCACTCTCAGGAGATCGCCAATGAGATCCAGGCCCGCACCGGCATCGACACCCGTGCCACCATTCTGGGCCATGTCCAGCGCGGCGGCTCTCCCACGCTGCGTGACCGTGTGAACGCTTCTGCTATGGGCTACCACGCCGTCTGCCTGCTCGAGCAGGGCAAGTATAACCGCATCGTCGGCATGAAGGGTGAGGAGCTGGTGGATTACCCCGTAGATGAGGCCCTCGAGATGACCAAGAGCATCGACCCGGTCCTCGTGGACGTATGCAATACGATCTCGATTTAAGTTTTTGAACATAGCGCAGAGCTGTATTTCTCAGTAAAAGGGGGAACGCAGCTCTGCTTTTTTGTTTACGAAAAACACAGTTTTGTGGTATACTATCGCAAGAGAATCAAGACGCGGCGCTCTGTCCCGCGTCAGGCAGGAGAGTGGAACTGTGGAACTGGAACAAGCCAAGAAGCGCGTAGAGGAACTGCGCGCTGTGATCGAGAAGAATAACCGCCTTTATTACGACCAGGACGCCCCCGAACTCGAGGACTTTGAATACGACGCCCTGACGCGGGAATTGAAGGAGCTGGAGGCGCAGTACCCGGAGCTGGTCACTCCGGCTTCGCCTACCCAGCACGTCGGCGGCACCCCCAGCGGACGCTTCGCAAAAGTGACACATACCGTCAAGATGGAAAGTTTGCTGGATGCATTTTCCTACGATGAACTGCGTGATTTCGACCGCAGAGTGCGTGACGCGGGTATCGAGCCGGAGTATGTCGTCGAAATCAAGATCGACGGTCTTTCTTGCAGCCTTGAGTACGAGAACGGTGAACTGGTCCGTGCTTCTACCCGCGGCGATGGTGTCGTGGGCGAGGACGTCACCGCCAATGTCCGGGCTATCAAAAAGATACCGAAGAAGCTGAAAAATGCCCCTGAGTTTCTCGAGGTACGCGGCGAAGTTTATATGCCCCATGAGGCGTTCCAGCACCTCTGCGCTGAGCAGGAGCTGCAGGGCGCGGCACCCTTCAAGAACCCCCGCAATGCCGCTGCCGGTTCGCTGCGCCAGAAGGACGCCAAGATCACCGGGAGCCGCGGCCTTTCGATTTTTGTTTTCAACGTCCAGCAGGTGCGTGGCAAGGAGCTGACTACCCACGCGGAAAGCCTCGATTACCTCAAAAGTCTCGGCCTGCCGGTCTCGCCCCGCTACCACATCGTCCACGACATTGAGGACGCGATCAAGGAAATCGAGCAGATCGGGCAGAACCGCTCAAAGCTCGATTTCGACATGGATGGTGCGGTCATCAAGGTCAATCACTTCGCCCAGCGCGATCGGATGGGCTCTACCAACAAGTTCCCCCGCTGGGCCATCGCGTTCAAGTATCCGCCCGAAGTCAAGGAGACGACCTTGCGCAGCATCGAGGTCGCTGTGGGCCGCACAGGCGTATTGACCCCGACCGCCTGCTTCGACCCGGTCTTCCTCGCCGGTACGACGGTGGCCCGCGCGACCCTCCACAACGAGGATTTCATCCGCCAGTTCGGCCTCTGCATCGGCGATACCATTCAGGTGCGGAAAGCCGGCGACATCATCCCGGAGGTCATCGGCGTCGTCCATCACCCGGAGAACGCAGAGCCTTACCAGATGCCGACAGTCTGTCCGTCCTGCGGCGCACCGGTCGTCCATCTCGAAGACGAAGCCGCCCTGCGCTGTGTCAACCCGGAATGTCCGGCCCAGTCTCTGCGCAACATCATCCATTTTGCCTCCCGTGATGCGATGGACATCGACGGCTTGGGAACTGCCGTAGCGACACAGCTGGTGGAAAAGGACCTCGTCCACTCGGCAGCGGACCTTTATGATTTGACGCTCGAGCAGCTGCTGACACTGGAAAAGTTCAAGGAGAAGAGCGCAACGAATCTCCTCCACGCCATCGAAAATTCCAAGCAGAACAATCTTGACAAGCTGCTGTTCGGCTTCGGCATCCGCAACATCGGCGACAAGGCCGCTGCATTGCTGGCTGAGCATTTCGGCACACTGGAAGCCATCCGGGAGGCAGATATTGAAAAAATCAGCGAGATCGACGGTTTCGGAGGCGTGATGGGCCAGAGCGTGGTAGAGTTCTTCGCCAAGGACGGCACCACAGACCTTATCCATCGTCTGGCCGACGCCGGGGTGAACATGACCTGGAAGGGCGAACCGAAGGGTGACAAGCTGGCGGGAATGACGCTGGTCGTCACCGGCACCCTCGAGACGCTCTCCCGCAATGAGGCAGAGGCTCTCATCGTCAAAAACGGCGGCAAAGCCAGCGGCTCAGTCTCCAAAAAGACGGCCTACGTTGTGGCCGGCACAGCGGCAGGCTCCAAGCTGACCAAGGCACAGGCCCTCGGCGTACCTGTGCTGACGGAGGAAGAATTCCTTGCCATGCTGCGGGATGAACCGGAAGCTTAAATAGAATAGACTCAAAAGGCTCATGCAGTGGGTGTCCCCGCTGTGTGGGCCTTTTTTGCGTTCTAAAAACTCTGCCGCCGCATACAGTAGGAGCAAGAAACCAAAATGACGAGACAGAAGGAGAAACAAGATGGACGAGTATTACCGCGCTGTTCGGGCTCTGCCTGCATGGCTGGCGCGGCCTTTGAGCGCCCTGCCGCCGGGCATTGCAGAACAGGTACATGAGATACGCCTCCGGGTCGGCTGCGGAGTACAGCTGACCATCGGCGGAAAGCCCTGCTGCCCGGCGGAGCTGCCTGCTTTGCAGACGCTCTGGCTGACACCCTTGCAGATGGAAGAGATATTCGTTACCCTTTGCGGCGGGTCGGTACACAGCCACGAGACAGAAATTGCGGCGGGCTATGTCACGCTCAGCTGTGGGTGTCGCGCCGGGCTGGCCGGACAGTTTTACTGCGCACCAGGGCAGAGTGCCGTCTTACAGGAGCTGCGCTCGGTAAATATCCGCGTTGCCCGGAACCGGGAATTTCCTCTGCCACAGAAACTCCGGGATATTCTGCAGCAGCGATTTATCGGGATGCTCCTGATGGGGGAACCCGACAGCGGCAAAACGACCCTTCTGCGAGGTGTCGCCCGGGAACTTGCAAAACAGAACAGGGCCGTGGCCGTCATCGACGAGCGGAGAGAGATATTCCCATCGGAAGAAAGCGCGGCGCTTCCGCTCGACATCCTCAGCGGCATACCCAAGGGACAGGCGGTGCAGATGGCTCTGCGCACCCTCTCGCCGCAGGTCATCTTATTGGACGAGCTGGGCGGGATGGACGAGCTTTACGCGCTGGAGCAGGGACTTTTCAGTGGGGTGGAATTTATCGCCACACTTCACGCCGCCAGCTGGGAAGAGGCTGCCCGCCGCCCGCAGGTGCAGTATCTGCAAAAGTGCGGTGCGCTCCATGTGGCAGTGCTTCTGAAAGGCCGCACTGCGCCGGGGCAGCTGAAAGAGGTGCGAGCATCGTGAAAATGCTTCAAGTCGTCTGTGCGCTGTTCTGGCTGGGCTGCGGCTGGTGCGCAGGAGATGCGGCCTGCCAGAATACGCGGCGGCATCTGGCGGCGCTGGAAAAGACGCTCTTGCTCTTGCAGCGCGTCCGGCAGGAGATCAGCTATCGTCACACGGACCTCACCCTGCTTTTCCGCAGACTGAAACAGGAGGGGCTTGTCACGGGCGAAAGTTTCCGGGGCCTTTGTCCGCTGCCAGGTCTGACACGCCCGGAACGCGACTGTTTCATCGAGTGCTTCTCGTGCCTTGGCCGGATGGAGGCAGAGCAGGAGTGCCAGCGGCTGGCATTTTATCAGGAGCGGTTCACGCTGTTTTTGCAGCAGGCGCAGGAACACGCCCGCCCGCAGCTGGAATTGAGCCACAAGCTGGGATTTGCTGCCGGACTGGCGGCGGCCATCCTCTGCCTCTGATGAAAGATAGGGGGAATGTGTATGGACATCGACCTGATTTTCAAGATCGCGGCCATCGGCATCATCGTGGCGGTGCTCAACCAGCTGCTCATCCGCTCAGGCCGGGAAGACCAGGCCATGATGACCACATTGGCGGGGCTGGTGGTGGTGCTGTCCATTCTGGTCAAGCAGATCAGTGTTCTTTTCGTCACCATCAAGTCCCTCTTTGCGCTATGAGCGCCCTCACGATGCTGGGACTTGCGGTGATGGGGGCTGTGCTGTACACCCTGTTCCAGAAAAGCGCCCCGGCTTTCGGGCTGTTCGTCTCGATGGGAACCGCTGTCCTTGTACTATGGAAAATCAGCACGGCGGCGCAGACCGTGCTTTCCGGGCTGACAAAACTGGAACAGCGGGCAGGCGGCGACGCCTTTTCCTGTCTGCTGCGGTGTACAGGCATCATCCTGCTGGCCGATTACGCCCACTTGCTCTGCGAGGAGGCGGGGGCTGAATCGCTGGCGTGGTGTACGGCACTGGCCGGACGGGTGATGGTGCTTGTGGCAGCGTGGCCCCTGCTGGAAGAGATCGGCCAGAAGATAGGGAGCATCGCAGGATGAAAAGAGACAAGCTTTTTCGTTTGAGTCTGGCAATACTGTTCTTGTGGACGAGCCTTGCACTCGCGGCCCCGGCGGCGATGGCCGCTTCGAGCAGGGCTCTGCCGGGCAGTTCTCTCTGGGAGCCCTATTTGCAGCAGAGCCGCATCGACCTCGAAGATATGACATCTTCGCCATGGGAAACACTGAAAAGCTTTCTGCCTCAGTCCTTCGGCGCACTGGTGCGCCAGACTGCAGGTCGTTATACGTCAGTGCTCCTGTTCCTGACGTTGACAGCTGTGCTGGGACTTTTTGCCGGGGAATGCACCGATGGGGCCTTGCTGGATCTGGTGGCGGCTGGCGGCTGCGGCGTCCTGCTCTGGGGGAACCTGCTGGAAGAAGCCCAGAAACTTTGTGAGCAGGTGGGGAGCTGGCGCAGCTTTCTGTTGGGATTCCTTCCCGTCTATGCCGGTGTCCTCACGATGGGAGGGGAAGGAGCAGCAGGCAGTGCGGCCAGCGGAGCGCTGCTGACGGCACTCTGCTTTCTGGCTCAACTGGCAGCAGCCTTCGTTCGGCCGCTGCTCCATTGCTATCTGATGCTCAGCATGGCCTGCTGCGTCAGCTCTGAACCAGCCCTCGGCGTTTTCTGCAAGGGCGTCGGCAGTGCGTTCCGTCAGGCGCTGGGCTGGGCCGGGAAGATTCTGGTGGCACTGCTGGGCCTGCAGAGGGCTGCAGCATTCCAGCTGGACCGCTTTTCGCTCCGTACCGGCCAGCTTTTGGCAGGGAGCGTCCCCATCATCGGGCAGACCCTCAGCAGTGCATCGGAATCCATCCTCGCGGGGATACAGCTCCTCAAGAGCGGGCTGGGGCTGGCAGCTCTGTCGGTGCTGGGTGCGGAGTTCGTGCCGCTCTATCTGGGACTGATGATACAGCTGGCTCTTCTGATGGGATGCAGCCTGCTCTGCAGTCTCACTGGCATCTCCCGCTGCCGCGCATTATTCGACTGTTTTGCCGAGGCAGTGCGCTGTATGGCAGCGGTGGTGGCGCTTTTCTTCGGGCTGGCGGCGGCAGGGGTGGCCCTGCTGTTCATCGTAGGAGGTGGTTCATGATGCAGGCACTGGAACGGGCAGCGGCAGTCTTCTGTACGGCCTGTATCTGCGCCGAGCTGCTCTCCCGCTTTGTCGGGCAGGGCTGGGGGCAGAAGTGCATAAAAGCGGTGGCGGGGCTATATATTCTAGTAGTCTTTGCGGATGCTCTGCCCGGCGCAAAGGCACAGTTTACCGCATTGGAACTGCCGCATATGTCGGCGGTCTCGGTAGGCAGTCTGGAAGATGCTGTTCTGGCACAGACGGCAGAAGAACTCTCCCGTACGCTCGAAGAATGCTGTCTCAGCGAGGCGGGTGTTTCGCTCAGGCTGAATATCATTCTGAGCCAGACCGCTGAGGGCGTGGAAGCGGCTGAGGTACAGATCGTCCCTCGGGACACCGTCACTGCCTCGCAGAAGCGGGCAATAGAAGCGCTGCTGGAAGGACAGCTTCAGCTGGGACCGGAATGCATCAAATGGAACAGCCCCAGCGGGGAGGATGTGCCATGAACAACGAGCTTTTTTCGCGGCTGAAGGACCTCGCGCAGAAGAAAAACCGCGCCCGGCTGGCGGTCTTGCTGGGCGCGGCGGCCATGCTGCTCATCCTGCTGTCGGAGTTGTTCACCCCTTCAGGGAAGACCGCCGCAGCAAGCGCCGCCCCGGCGGATGACAACGTCTACCGCCAGCAGCTTGAGCAGCAGCTTTCCGACCTCATCACGCAGGTAGAGGGCGCAGGAAAGACTACCGTGATGGTAACACTGGAAAGCGGAGAGGAGACCATCTATGCTCTGGACACGCTCTCGGGACAGACCCAGGAACAACAGACCCATGTGCTGCTGGATGACGGGACCGCGCTGGCACAGACAGTCTGCACCCCCAGAGTGTGCGGGGTGGCCGTGGTGTGCGAGGGCGGGGGAGATGTCCGGGTCGCCGCCCGCATCACCGAGCTGGTGGGGGCGCTGCTGGATGTCCCGTCCAACCGCATCTGCGTAGAGCAGCGCCGGGAATGATTTTTTGCAGCGATGAAATATAAGTTATGCAAGGAGGAGACACAAATGAGAGCTATCACCAAAAACACACGCAGGGTCACAGCGCTGACCCTTGCGGCCGCGCTGGTCGTGGCGGTATACCTTAACTGGCAGTATGCCCGCACCGGCATCGGCGTGGATGAAGAGGCTGTCAACGTCTCGGCGGTGGCTGTGGAGGGGGAGCCTGTGGCGGCACCCGTGACCGACGGGCTGATGACGGAGGCTGAAGCGGTATCCAGTGCCAACAAGAATTATGGGGAGGCCCAGCTTGTCAGCGTGGCCAACGATGCGGGAGCGAAATTCTTTGAGGAAGCCCGTCTTAAGCGCCAGAAAGCTCACGATGAAGCGATGGACACGATCCAGAAGACCCTCAAGACCTCGGGCCTTTCCGCCGAGGAGAAAAAAGATTATACCCAGCAGCTGACTTCCAACCTCGAAGACCTCAACGCAGAAAATGAGATAGAAACGCTGGTCAAGGCGAAAGGCTTTTCCGACTGCCTCTGCTTTTTGCAGTCCGGCCGGGCTGACCTGACCGTGATGACCTCCGGCGACGCGCTGACGGCGGCACAGGTGGCCCAGATACGGGACATCGTGCTCAGCAAGAGCGAGGTGACTGCGCAGAATATTACTGTGGTGGAAGTAAAGTAAGGTGTTGTATAAAACCGGAGAAAATGGTATAATGACATCAAAGGTTTTGCAAAGGGATCCTCTCTTTGCATGGAACGCATAAAATAAAATGGGCATTCGCTCATTTTGGATGGAGGGCCATAGAATGGATTTACAGAACATGGATCTTAAAGGCGGCAGTCTGCAGATCTCCACAGAGGTCATCGGCAAGATCGCCCGCTGTGCAGCGCTGGAGATCGAGGGTGTGGCAGAAGTGTCCTGCGGCAAGCAGAACCGGAAGGTGAAAGACCTTCTCGAGCGCGCCAACATCCAGTCGCCCGTTACCGTAGAGATGCGGGACGGCACGGCAGAGATCACTCTGGAAATTGTAGCAGCCTTTGGCGCACGCATCCCGGCTGTGGCCGAAAAGGTGCAGGAAAACGTCAAGTCTGCCGTCCAGAACATGACCAATGTCACGGTCAGCCGCGTTGACCTCGTCATTGCCGGTCTGGCCCCGGCGGCTGAGCCGCAGGCCTGAGCCGAGAAACAAAACGTAAAAGAAAATTGCGGCCGGCCTTCCCGCAAAAGGGAGGGCCTTGCCGCTGTGAGAGGAACATTATGGAAAATATTCTGCCCCGTCGTGAAGCACGCGAAAATGCATTTCTGCTGGCATTTTCTCAGACCTTTGGTGACATTCCCCTGCAGGAAGCTCTGGACAACCACCACGAGTGCGATGAAGAGCATCCGGTGGATGTTTTTGGCCAGCGGCTGCTGCGGGCTTATTATGAGCATTCCGCAGAGGTGGACGACCTCATCAGCGCCCATCTGCGCAACTGGACGATGGAGCGTCTGCCCCGCGTGAGCCTGACGGTGCTCCGTCTGGGTCTGGCCGAGATGCTGTACGGCGACGAGAAAAAGCCTGGCGTCGTCATCAATGAGGCAGTCGAGCTGACCAAAAAGTATGGCGCAGACGAGGATTATCAGTTCGTCAACGGCCTGCTGGGTACGGTGGCACGCGAGCAGGGTCTGGACGCAGAGCCTGAGCAGCTGTGAGCAGCTATACGCTGGGCATCGACACCAGCAATTATGCAACCTCTCTGGCCGTCTTTAATACAGCCGGAGAGGTTGTTTGCGCAAAAAAGCGTTTCCTTCCGGTGAAGGAGGGCCAGCTGGGCCTGCGCCAGAGCGACGCCCTTTTTCATCACACAGTCGCCCTGCCCGAGATGCTGGCAGAACTGAGCGGTGAATTCGATTTGACCAAAATCAGCGCCGTAGGTGTGTCGGAAAAGCCGCGCCCGGTAGAGGGCAGTTATATGCCCTGTTTTCTGGCGGGTGTCAGCGCTGCCGAGGCGTTCGCGCTGGCCCGGGACATCCCGCTCGTCCGCACGACCCATCAGCAGGGCCATGCGGCGGCGGCACTGTTTGCGGCCAAAGGTGAAGAGCTCTTCCGCGAGAAAACACTGCTGTTCCACATTTCCGGAGGCACGACTGACCTGCTTCTTTGCGATGAAGTGAAGCATATCGAGACGCTGGGGACCAGCTCCGACCTCTACGCCGGACAGGCTGTGGACCGTGTGGGCGTCAAGCTGGGCTTTAGATTTCCGGCTGGCGTCGAAGTCTCCCGTCTTGCCGCGGAATGTGATGAGACGATAAAACCGAGATCCAGCGTTCGCGGCATGGAATGCAGCCTTTCCGGGCTGGAAAACCAGTGCAATGCTTTGTTGACAGCTGGCAAAAGCCCCGCCTATGTCTGCAAGTACTGCCTGCTCTGCGTGGCAGATACCGTGGTCAAGATGACCAAAGCGGCTCAGAAGGAATATCCCGGGCTTGCGGTGGTCTGTGCAGGCGGCGTGATGAGCAGTGACATCATTCGCAGCTGGGTGCAGCAGCGCCTCCCGCAGGTGTATTTCGTACCCGGCCGGTATTCCAGTGACAATGCCATCGGCGTGTCTATCCTCGCCGCACGGGAGGCCGGGCTATGGCTGAAGTGATCACTGTCTCGGCCCTGAACCGGTATGTCAAGACGCTGCTGGATGCAAATGACATCCTGTTCGATTTGGCACTGCGGGGCGAGATCGCAAACTTCGTACAGAACGCCCGCAGCGGCCACTGTTATTTCTCTCTCCGGGACGCCAGTGCCAGTGTCAAAGCGGTGATGTTCCGCTCGGATGCGCGGCGGCTGGGCTTCCGCCCGGAAGAGGGCATGAAGGTAGTCGTGCGATGCCGTGCTACTCTTTATGAGCGGGACGGCGCGTTCCAGATCTATGTCAACGAAATGTTCCCGGACGGCATTGGTGCGGCGCAGCTTGCTTTTGAGCAGCTGAAAGCCAAGCTCGAGCAGGAGGGACTTTTTGCGGCAGAGCACAAAAAGCCGCTGCCCGCGTATCCCAAATGCATCGGCGTCGTCACCAGCAAGACCGGTGCGGCATTGCAGGACATTCGCAATGTCATTGGTCGGCGCTGGCCTGCGGCAAAACTTCTGCTCTGCCCGGTCAATGTGCAGGGCTTCGAAGCGGCGCAGCAGATTGCAGATGCCATTGGAAAGCTGGACAAAAGCGGCCGGGCAGACGAAATCATCGTAGCCCGGGGCGGCGGCAGCAGGGAAGACCTCTGGGTCTTCAACGCCGAGGTCATCGCCCGGGCGGCCTACCGCTGTAAAGTGCCGCTCATCAGCGCCATCGGGCATGAGATAGACTTTACCATTTTGGACTTTGTGGCGGACCGTCGCGCGCCGACCCCGTCGGCTGCGGCAGAACTAGCCGTGCCGGACCGTGCAGAGCTTCTGCGGGTGCTGTCCCAGCTGGAACAGAGCTGCCAGAATGCGATGCAGAACCGTCTGGATGCAGCGTCTGGTCGTCTGATGATGGCTGAGCAGCAGCTTTCCTATGACATGACCCGTCGGAAATTGACCGGTGGGCAGGCAGAGCTTGCCGTGAAGCAAGAAAAACTTAAGGCCGCAGCACAGAGCTGCATTCAGCAGCGGCAGGCGCAGCTGCGCCACGCCGCTGCGCTGGCCGACTCTCTCAGTCCCTACCGGGTACTGGGGCGCGGCTATGCGATGGTATACGACAGCAAAGGCAGGCTGTGCAGTACAGACGCTCTTGCAGCCGGTGATAAGCTCACCCTGCGCGGTGCAGCGCACACAGCAGAATGTACGGTCACGTCCGTGGAGGAACTGAATGAGAGCACCCAAAAGCTTTGAAGACGGCATGGCCCGTCTGGAAACGATCCTGAGCCAGATGCAGAGCGAAGAGACGACCCTTTCCGAGTCGGTCAAGCTCTATGCAGAAGCGGCTTCGCTGATGGAATACTGCCATGCTGCGCTGGAAAAAGCGTCTCTCCAAATGGAGGAGATCGACGCCGCCCGCAGCGAAAAGGCAGACCCCGAAACAGAAGAATAAAAGCAACCAGCTTGCAGGGAGGAACCATTATGGAGAGCGCAGAGTATAAAAAACAGTATGATGAATATCTGGCCCGTGCAGAAAAGGCATTGAGTCAGGCGTGCGAGCGCTATCTTCCTGAGGGATCTGACGTCTGCCGCGCAGCGCGCTACAGCCTGCTGGGCGGCGGCAAGCGTATTCGCGCTGTGCTGGTGCTGGCCGTGTGTGATATGCTCCACGGCAATGCCGAGGCAGCTGAGCAGTTTGCAGCCGCAGTCGAGATGCTGCACTGCTATTCGCTCATCCACGATGATCTGCCCTGCATGGATAACGACGATATGCGCCGCGGCAAGCCCTCCTGCCACAAGGCATTCGGCGAATCCACCGCGATGCTGGCCGGTGACGTCCTGCTGACCGAGGCTTTCGAGGCAGTCGCCGGTGCGCCTGCTCCCACTTCTGTCTGTGTACACGCGGCACAGGCGCTGGGCGCAGGTGCAGGCAGCCGAGGCATGGTGTACGGTCAGGAACTCGATTTGAAATATGAGGCGCTTGCCGCTACCGAAGAACAGCTCCGTCTCATCCACCGCCACAAGACCGGCGCACTCATCAATGCAGCCATCCAGATGGGCGGTGCTGCAGCACAGGCCGATGAGGTCCAGCGTAAGGCGCTGGAAGCATATGCTTATGGCATCGGTCTCGTGTTCCAGGTCGTGGACGATGTGCTGGACGTGACCGGGACCGCCGAGCAGCTGGGCAAACCCATTGGCAGCGACAGCGAAAACGGCAAAACGACTTTTGCCACCCTGTTCGGCGTTGACGGTGCCATGCGGCTGGCGGAAAAGCTGAATGACGAGACCTGCACAGCGCTGCGCGACGCATTCGGCGAAAAGAGTGCGTTTTTGGAGCAGCTGGCCCGCACACTGCTGAACCGCCGCAGCTGAGCCAGCCGCATTCTGCGCCGAGATCGTCTCGGAGATCACACAGGACTACTTGTCGCAAATGCGCTGCTTTTTGAGACGATGGCTGTGGGATTGCGATAAAATTCAAGAAGGTGAACAAACTATGCAATTTATCAAAGAATTGTTCTCGGTCAACGAGATATTGACCGTTTCCATCGTGAGCTGGTTCGTTGCACAGGTACTCAAGACCATCATCAACTTTATCCTGCTGGGCAAGCTCCAGCTCGAGCGGATGTGGGGCGACGGCGGTATGCCCAGTGCCCACAGCGCGACAGTCTGTGCGATGGTCATTGCCGCAGCCCGCAGCGAGGGAGTCAGCTCGGCTATTTTTGCCGTAGCCAGTGTGGTCGCCATCATCACCATGCACGACGCAATGGGCGTGCGCCACGAGACGGGCGAGCAGGCCAAGGTGCTCAACCAGATGATCGAAGAGTGGATTGACATCAGCGAAAAGAACTCTCCGTTTTTGCAGAATATGCATCTGAAGGAGATGGTCGGCCATACGCCCCTGCAGGTCATGGCCGGCATGGTCGTCGGCATCGTGGTCGGCTGCCTGTATCCCATGCACCTTGTCTAAGCAAAAAACATCAGGAATTTGAAATGGGAGGAGGATCGTCATTTTATGCATCCTTCATTGCTTCAGAATATTTCACAGCCTCGTGACCTGAAGCGCTTGAGCAGCGCGCAGATCCAGCAGCTCTGCGGCGAGATCCGTCAGTTTCTGCTGGACAGCGTATCCAAAACAGGCGGTCATCTTGCTTCCAATCTCGGTGCGGTCGAGTTGACGGTAGCACTTCACCGTGTCTTTGAGACTCCTCAGGACGCTTTCGTGTTTGACGTAGGACATCAGTGCTACACCCATAAGCTCCTGACCGGGCGGTATCAGCGCTTTGGCACCTTGCGGAAGCTGGACGGCCTTTCGGGCTTTCCGAATCCCAATGAGAGCGCCCACGATGCTTTTATCGCCGGACACGGCAATACGGCCCTTTCTGTTGCCATCGGCATCGCATGGGCCAAAAAGCTGAAAGGGGAGCCGGGCCATGTGGTGGCCATCATCGGCGACGGTGCATTCACCGGCGGCATGGTCTACGAGGGGATGAACAATATCGGAAAGCTGGACAATCTCCTGGTCATCCTCAACGACAATAAAATGTCCATTTCCCACAATGTCGGTGCGCTGGCAGGCTATCTGGGCCATCTGCGCACCACGAACGGCTATTTTACGGCCAAGGAAAATGTCAACAGCTTCCTGAACGGTGTGCCTGTCATCGGAGCGCCCATCAAAAGTGCTCTTCAGAACAGCAAAAAAGCGATCCGCCGGGCTCTGTGCCATTCCACGATGTTCGAGGATATGGGTTTTCACTATTTTGGCCTCATCGACGGCCACGACGAGCCGGAACTGGAGCGCATTTTCCAGACCGTTTGTGCTCAGCCCGGGCCGACGCTGCTCCATGTCGTGACGAAAAAGGGCAAGGGCTATGCGCCCGCTGAATCGAACCCCGGCAATTACCATGGCGTTTCCAGGTTCGACCCGACCAGCATCCCCGACCCCGAGGTCGCTCCGGCAGAGTCGTTCTCGAGTGCCTTTGGCCGGACGCTCAGCGCCGCCGGAAACACCGACAAGACCCTCTGTGCCATTACTGCCGCCATGAAATACGGCACAGGTCTGCAGTTTTTCAGTCACGCCCATCCGGAGCGCTTCTTCGATGTCGGCATGGCCGAACAGCATGCCGTGACCTTTGCAGCCGGTCTGGCCAGCAAGGGGATGCTGCCGGTGGTCTGCATTTATTCGACCTTCCTGCAGCGCAGCTACGACCAGATCATCCATGACGTCAACCTTCTGCATGAAAATGTCGTCTTCGCGGTGGACCGTGCAGGTTTCGTCCCCGAAGACGGGGAGACACACCAGGGAATCTATGACCCGGCTTTTCTCAGCCAGACCGGAATGCCCATCTATTCGCCTTCAAACTACGAAGAACTGCGGCATTGGCTTCCCATCCTGCTGAGCCATGAGATGCAGGGTCCCCGGGCCATCCGTTACCCCCGCGGCGGAGAGAGCAAAGCTCTGGCAAAATACGGCTGCTCGGGCAAGGAATACGATAAACTCATTTTCACACCGGGTGCAAAGGCCGCACTGGTGAGCTACGCCGACGAGGTAGAAGATGTTCTTGCAGCGGCAGAGATGCTGGCCAAAGAGGGCATCCCCTGCGATGTTTATAAGCTGGTGCGCATCTTCCCGTTTGAGGAAGAACTGATCCATGACCTTTCTTCCTATCCCGTCGTTCTGATGGCCGAAGAGTGTGTGGCTTGCGGCGGCATCGGCGAACATCTTGCCCGCGCCCTGCAGGATGCAGGCTGGCAGGGCCGGTACATCCACCGTGCCGTGAGGGAGCTGTGTCTGCCTCATGCGACGGTGCCTCAAATCAAACAGGCGACCGGTCTGGATGCCGCACATCTGGCCGAGGCCGTGCGGGAAGCAGACCCGAAAGGAGAGAAAACACTTTGAAAATTCGTTTGGACCAATATCTGGTGCAGCACGGCATGATCCAGAGCCGCGAGCGCGCCAAAGCCCTCATCATGGCCGGTGTCGTTTTTGTCAACGAGCAGAAAGTGGACAAGGCTGGTGAGATGATAAAGGAAGACGCCAAGGTCGAGGTGCGCGGCCATGACATCGGCTATGTCAGCCGCGGCGGCCTCAAACTGGAAAAGGCAATGCAGTGCTTTCCTCTGACGCCGAACGGCAAGGTCTGTATGGACATTGGTGCATCCACCGGCGGCTTTACCGATTGTATGCTGCAGAACGGCGCGGTCAAGGTCTATGCCGTGGACGTCGGTTACGGTCAGCTGGCATGGAGCCTGCGCACCGACGAGCGCGTCGTCAACATGGAGCGCACCAATATCCGCAATGTCACGCTGGATATGCTGGCAGAGCCTATTGAGTTTTTCAGCGTAGATGTGTCGTTTATCTCACTGCATCATATCTTCCCGGTGGCGCAGGCCATCACGACGCCCGACGCAATGGGCGTCTGCCTCGTCAAGCCTCAGTTCGAGGCTGGCCGCGAGAAGGTGGGCAAAAACGGTGTCGTCCGCGACCCTGCCACCCACCGCGAAGTGCTCCGTAATGCGATGGGCTATGCCGCTGCAAACGGTTTCGTCGTGCGCGGACTGGATTTCAGCCCCGTCAAAGGCCCTGAGGGCAACATCGAGTACCTGATGTTCGTCCAGAAGAGCGAACAGCCCGGTGTACTGGATGACTCTGTTGCCGAGCAGGTCGTAGCGGCAAGCCACAGCTCTCTGGACAAGTAAATCTGCTGGGAGACGGAGGAATAAACCGCCCTATGACTGTTTACATTTCGCCAAACCCCGGAAAGGAACAGGCTGCCGATACTGCCCGCCGGGCAGCGCAGCTCCTGCTGATGCAGGAAGCTGTCGTCCTGATGCGGGATGACCTGAAAGAGTCCTGCTACGTGGAAGGTGTACAGTACCTTCCTTTGGAAGAATGCCTTCCGCGCACCGACGTCATCCTGACCATCGGCGGCGACGGTACCATCCTGCATGAGGCAAATTTTACGCTGCAATATCAAAAACCCATCCTCGGCATTAACATCGGACGCTGCGGCTTCCTCGCCACCTGTGAGGTGGATGAAATGGAAGAAAAACTCGCCGCTCTGGTGCGGGGAGAGTATCTTCTGGACAGCCGGATGCTGCTCTATGTGCGGGTGCTGGGCGAGGATGGCTGGGAAGGCCATGCCCTCAATGATGTGGTCGTGACGAAAGGCCGCCTGCAGCAGGCCATCGACTTCAGCATCTACTGCGACGACATCCTTGTAGAGCGTTACCGTGGTGACGGCGTCATCGTGGCGACCCCCACAGGCTCTACAGCCTATTCGCTGGCGGCCGGCGGGCCGATCTTGGACTCGCAGACCAAGGGCATCGTCGTCACGCCCATCTGTCCCCACAGTCTGACCAGCCCCGCAATGGTCTTTGCGCAGGAGCGCAAAATAAACATCTGTGTGGGGCAGGTCATCGACAACGAAGTGTTCCTGAGCTGCGACGGCGCAGCGGAATATCCGCTCAGTGCCGGCTCGACGGCGGAGATACGCCTCTCTGACCAGATCGTACAGCTCGTCACCTTCAGCAGGGCAGACCAGTTTCAGGCCATCGACCAGAAGCTGCGCAGCCGGAGATAATAACAAGAGGAGGCAAGGAATATGGGCCGAAACAATCCAGCTGAGGCAAAAGGCAAGACGGAACGTCAGCAGACGATCCTCCGCCTCATTCAGGAGCATCCCATCAGCCGACAGGAGGTACTTCTCGAGCATCTGCGCCAGGAGGGCTTCGAGGTGACACAGGCCACCATTTCCCGGGACATCCGGGAGCTGTGCCTCGTCAAGGCTGCCACCGCCGACGGCTATCGCTATGTTTCCAGCCATAACGAAAGCCTCAACCCCAAGATGCAGGGCCGGTTCGAGACGATATTCCACGAGTCGGTGCTGGGGGTGGATTTTGCCGGACATGTCGTGCTGGTGAAGTGTTACTCCGGCATGGCGAACGCTGCCTGTGGGGTGTTCGACGCCTTGAAATGGAAGAATGTCGTCGGTACGCTTTCCGGCGACGATACATTCCTTATCGTGGCCCGTTCGGAGCGGGACGCAAAGACCATCTGTTCGGAACTGACCCGTCATATCGGGCAGAAATAAACGCGGGAGTGAAACTATGCTGAGCAGCCTGCAAATCGAAAATGTTGCAGTTATCCAGAAAGCAAACGTCCATTTCGAAAAGGGCCTCAACGTCCTGACCGGTGAGACGGGCGCAGGCAAATCCATCCTCATCGACTCCATCAACGCCATTCTGGGCAACCGCACTTCCAAGGATCTCGTGCGCACCGGCGCGGCCAAGGCCGTCATCCGGGCCGCGTTCGAGGACGTGCCGCCTGCTGTTCTCGACAGCCTCGAAAAGGCAGGCTATGAGCGCTCGGAGGCCCTGCTGCTCAGCCGTGAGATCACCGCCGAGGGCAAGAGCACCTGCCGTATCAACGGGATGCCGGCCACTGCCGCCGTCCTGAGGGAGCTGTGCGGGGGGCTTATCAACATCAACGGTCAGCATGACTCCGTGGGTCTGTTGAACCCGGCCCGTCATGAGGGTATTCTGGATGCTTACGCCCAGAACAGTGCTGAGTATCAGGCGTATTATGCGATCTACCGGGAACTGGTCGGCGTCAAAAAGACGCTGGACGCCATGATAACCGACGAGAGCGAAAAGCAGCGCCGTATCGACCTGCTGAGCTATCAGGTGCAGGAGATCGACGATGCCGGCCTGACGGCAGGGGAGGAGCAGACGCTGGAAAGCCGCCGCAAAGTGCTGGCGAACGCTTCCACCATCCGGGACCGTATCGCACAGTGTTATGCGCTGCTCTCGGGCGGCGACGAGGCCCCGGGAGCTGTTGACCTTCTGGGCGAAGCCTCCAACGCTGTGGACGCAGCGGCACAGCTCGACGGAGAACTGTCTGCCGGTGCGGGCCAGCTGCTCGACCTTTATTACACCGCGAAGGACGTCGCCGCAGACCTCATTGGCCGTCTGGATGCCTACGACACCAACGACGCAGAGCTGGACGAGATCGAGCAGCGCATCGACCTTATCTATAAGCTCCGGCGGAAGTACGGAGACACCGTAGAAGACATCCTTGCCTTTGGCGAACAGGCACGGAAAGAACTTGAGATGATACAGTCCTCGCAGGAGAGGGTAGAGCACTTGCAGAAAGAGCAGCGCCGCCTTTACACCCTTGCGCGGGAAAAGGCCGAAGCCCTGACCCAGACCCGTCTGAAAGCCTTCGATGAGCTGAACAAGCGCATCTCTGGTACGCTGGACTTCCTGAACATGCCGGGTGTGCGGATGACGCTTCGCCATTCGCGCGGGCCGCTGGCCAGCCATGGCCAGGACAGCATCGAGTTCTATATCTCCACAAACCCCGGCGAAGCCCCGAAGCCTCTGGCAAAGATCGCCTCGGGCGGTGAGTTGAGCCGTATTACCCTTGCCATTAAAAACGCAATGGCTGATAAGGATGCCGTGCCGACCGTTATTTACGACGAGATCGACAGCGGCGTATCGGGCAAAGCAGCCAGCCGTATCGGCGAGGTACTGCGTCAGAGCGCCGAGGGCCATCAGATCCTCTGCATCACTCATACGGCGCAGATCGCTGCGCTGGCCGACTGCCATCTGCTCATTCAGAAAAATATCACGAACGAGCGTACCTATACTGAGATACACCCGCTGGACGAGAATGGCCGTGTAGAGGCGCTGGCCCGCCTCATCTCCGGCGACCATGTCACAGAGCTTTCGCTGGCCAATGCCCGGGAAATGCTGGGCCGGAACGCAGAAAAATAAGAAAAAAGCCAGCGCTTGACATTCCGGCAGGGATGTGCTAAACTGAATCTCGTTGAAAGGCGAAGATGGGAACCGAGTACCCTGATGCGCTCTGCCCAGAGAGGCCCCGGCTGGTGAAAGGGGCTGCAGAGACGCAGGCGAAATACGTCCCTGAGCCGCAGGCTGAACGAATAGTAGGCTGTGCCGCGTGCGAGCGTTACAAACGCAGGAGTGTCACTCTACTCTGGGGTGCGCACTCGTGAGGCCGTCTCTGTGAAGAGGCGGCAAACAGAGGTGGTACCGCGAATTTTATCGCCCTCTGCCAAATTTATTTTGGCAGAGGGTGTTTTATTTTCCCTCTGCCCGACAAACAGGAGGAAATTTTTATGACTCTGTACGAAGAACTCAAGGCCCGCGGCCTCGTGGCTCAGATCACCGATGACGAGATCATCGACCTCATCAACAACGGCAAGGCTACCTTCTACATCGGCTTTGACTGCACCGCCGACAGCCTGACTGCCGGCCACTTCATGGCCCTGACCCTGATGAAGCGTCTGCAGATGGCAGGCAACAAGCCCATCGCCCTCATCGGCGGCGGCACCACCATGATCGGTGACCCCTCCGGCCGCACCGATATGCGCAAGATGCTGACCAAGGAGGACATCGCCCATAACGCCGCCTGCTTCAAGAAGCAGATGGAGAAGTTCATCGACTTCTCCGACGGCAAGGCTCTGATGCTGAACAACGCCGACTGGCTGCTGAATCTGAACTACGTCGAGCTTCTGCGCGACGTGGGCGCCTGCTTCTCCGTCAACAACATGCTGCGCGCCAAGTGCTATGAGCAGCGCATGGAGAAGGGCCTGTCCTTCCTCGAGTTCAACTACATGATCATGCAGAGCTACGACTTCTACTACATGTTCCAGCATTACGGCTGCAACATGCAGTTTGGCGGCGATGACCAGTGGAGCAATATGCTGGGCGGCACCGAGCTTATCCGCCGCAAGCTGGGCAAGGATGCTTATGCTATGACCATCACCCTGCTGACCGACTCTCAGGGCAAGAAGATGGGCAAGACCGCTGGCAACGCCGTCTGGCTCGACCCCAACAAGACCAGCCCCTTCGAGTTCTACCAGTACTGGCGCAACGTCGGCGATTCGGATGTCATGAAGTGCATCCGTATGCTGACCTTCCTGCCGCTGGAGCAGATCGACGAGATGAGCACCTGGAAGGACCAGCGCCTCAACGAGGCCAAGGAGATCCTCGCCTTCGAGCTGACCAAGATGGTCCACGGCGAAGAAGAGGCCGCCAAGGCTCAGAATGCAGCCCGCGCCCTGTTCAGCGGTGCTGCCGGTGATGCTGAGCATATGCCCAACACTCAGCTGACCGAGGCTGACCTGACCGACGGCTCCATCGGCATCCTGACCCTGATGGTCAAGGCCGGTCTGGCTGCTTCCAACGGTGAGGCCCGCCGTCTCGTCGTGCAGGGCGGTGTTCTGGTGGACGGCGAGAAGGTCGCTGCTCCCACGGTCAGCTTCACTGCTGAGCAGCTGTCCAAGGGCATCGTCATCAAGAAGGGCAAGAAGGTCTACCACAAGGTGAGCCTGTAAATCTTCTGATAAAATAAAAAGACCCGGCTGGTTCCTCTCCGCAGAGGGGAGACCCGCCGGGTCTTTTGCTGCAACAGCACCCATGCCTGTTTTATCAGACACGGGTGCTGTTTATATCGTTATTACAGCTCGTAAGCCTTTTTCAGGGCCTCATAGGCTGCGTCCTCGTTCTCCGAACGGACCAGAAGGGAAATGTCCAGATCGCTGGTGGTGATGAGCAGAACTTCGATGCCTGCCATCGCCAGAGCATTCAGGGCGCGGGCGGCGACGCCGCAGCTGGTGACCATCTCCTCGCCGAAGAGATTCAGCTTGGAGTAGCCCACGCTGATGAGGGGAGAAGCCTTGGCGTCCTTGTCCAGATTTGCCGCAGAGATGGCCTTCATGACCAGCGGCAGGTCGCTGCTGGATGCCGTGAAGCTGAAGTCCATGCTGGTGCCGTGGGGAGCGCTCTGGCTGATCATATCCACCACGACGCCAGTGTCGGCAAAGATCTGCAGATAACGTGCCATCGTGTTGCCCTTGAACTCGGCATCCTGCACACTGATCATCATCAGGCTCGGCTCAATATTGATTTTGGATACACCGTACATAGTAAACACTCCATTCTGCCCATCGGGCGCTCTGATACAAGCTTTATGCAAGCTCCAAAAATTCGCTGTTGATGTAGGTCTGTGCCGTCTGGCGGATGTAATCGTACCCAAAAGAAGGATACGCGGCGCGGACGCCATGGGCCTGTGCAAGCTCCGGCGTGTAATCCCGGAACAGATACGTGCGGACGTTAGACTTTCCGGCGTCATAGTGGGTCACGGTCACATGGAGCTTCGGGCCGCGCACCGCGCAATGGACGTTGCCGTCCGGCTCGGTGGTCTGCTCCAGTTCCAACGTCAGGACCGCGCCGATGAGCTGGTCAGGCTTGCTTTGGGTGCTCAGGAAATTTCCCAGCGAATAGGCCACAAATGCGTTCCGTCCATCGGCTGCGGTGCGCCATTCGGCGTCCTGCAGGACGTGCGGGTGGGTTCCGATGATCACATCCGCGCCCCAGTCGGCCAGAGACTGAGCTAAGGTGCGCTGCGCCTGTGTGATGTTGTGGCTGTCCTCGACGCCCCAGTGTACGCCGACTACCACAAAATCGGCCTCCTGCCGGGCCGCCCGCACCTGCTGCTCCATGACATCCTGCTGGCTGGTGTAGATGATGTTTGCGGTCATCTTGCTGTTCCGGGGGATGCCGTTGGTGTGCTCGGTGTAGGAAAGGTACGCGATCTTTACGCCGTCTACTGTCTGGATGGGGATGCGGCCATAGTCCGCCTCGCCCTTCCACAGGCCGGTGGTGATCACATCCTCGGGCATCGTCTCCCAGAACCGGAGGGTGGCGGCAATGCCCGCAGCTCCCTTATCGTAGGTGTGATTGTTCGAGAGACTGAACACCCGGAAGCCTGCCCGGTAAAGCGCTTCGGCGCACTCGCCGGGGGTCGAGAAGCAGGGATAGGTAGAGGGCGCAAGCTCTTTGCTGCAGAGTGTCTCCTGATTGATCCAGTTGATGTCCTGCTGTGCATAGAAATCGAGCAGATTCATATAGCAGTAATCAAAGCTGTATCCTTCGCCCTCTGCAGCCCGCCGGGCGGCCTGCGAATAGATGGGTGCATGGATGAGGTTGTCCCCTGTAGCCGAGAAGCGCAATGTCGTGACGACAGGCTGCGGCTCAGGCACAGCAAGCTCCTCCGAAACAGCAGGGGACTCCACCTCCACTGCCGGAGGAACTGTATCCACGCTGCGGCGGGGCCAGAAGCGCAGAAAGAGCAGCGCCGATACGGCCACCAGCAGGACCCCCAGTGTGTACAGGGTGACGCCCTTATGTGAAGTGTGCTTTTGGGCGGAACGCCGACGGCGGGGAGGGGCTGCGTGCTTTGCGTGCTTGGCCATAGGCTCGTCTCCTGACGCACGATACCGTGCCTTATGATGCCATGCGCAGAAAAGCTTACATCTCTGCGATCATGTTACTCATATTGTACAGGCCGGGCTCCTTTTTTGCAAGATAAACGGCGGCATTTATTGCGCCATTTGCAAAAATATTGCGGGAATATGCCGTATGGCGGAGGGTGATGACCTCATCCGGGCCGCAGAACAGCACCTCATGGTCGCCCACGATGCTGCCGCCGCGCACGGCGCTGATGCCGATCTCCTTGGGGTCGCGCTTCTGGCGGACGGAGGAGCGGTCATAGACGTAATGATATGCGCCGTCGTTCTCTTCGTTGATGGCGTCAGCCAGCATCAGAGCCGTGCCGCTGGGAGCGTCCAGCTTGTTGTGATGGTGTTGCTCAACGATCTCGATGTCGTAGTTTGCGCCCAGAATGGCCGATGCACGCTTGCACAGCTCGGACAGGACGTTGATGCCCATGGACATATTGGCGCTCTTGAACACCGGGATGCTGCGGGAGAGCTGGACGAGCTTCAGCTGCAGTTCCTCGGAAAGGCCGGTGGTGCAGACCACGATGGGCAGCTTGTGAGCCTCACAGTAGGGCAGAGCCTTCTCGACCGCTGCCGGGGAGCTGAAGTCGATGACGACGTCGCCCTTGCCGTCCAGCTTGTCCAGACTGTCGTACACGGGAATGCCGTTCATCTCGCCGTCCTTCATGTCGATGCCGGCCACGACGCGGCAATCCTCACGCTGGGCGATCATCTCGCACAGCACATGGCCCATCCGGCCGCCGATGCCCTGAATGATAATATCCGTCATTGTTATGATCCTCTTTTTTATCATACGGCAAATGCCCGGAGATCTGTCTCGCCGGGCATTTGCACATAAAATCGTTTATTCCTTGATAAGACCTGCAGCCTGCAGAGCCTGCTCGATCTGCTCCTTGTGGGCGTCGCCGGGCTCCACGAGGGGCAGCCGGCACTCACCGGCCTCCCAGCCCAGCACATTCATGGCGTACTTGACCGGGATGGGGTTGACCTCGCAGAAGAGCGCATCGCACAGGGGCAGCATTTCCAGCTGCAGCTCGCGGGCCTTGGCGGTATCACCATCGAACCATGCCTTGCAGCAGTTGTGAACAAGCTCAGGCTTGACATTGGAGACGACGCTGATGACGCCCTTGCCGCCCAGGGACAGCAGGGGGACCACCTGGTCATCGTTGCCGGAGTAGATGTTCAGCTCGTCGCCGCAGAGGGCCGCGATCTTTGCCACCTGGCCGATATTGCCGGAGGCTTCCTTGATGCCGTTGATGAGCGGGTGCTTGCTCAGCTCTCTGGCGGTCTCGGGGGCGATGTTCAGGCCGGTGCGGGAAGGCACGTTATACAGGATGACCGGAATGCCGCCGGCCTCTGCCATTGCGGTGAAGTGGGCGACAAGGCCAGCCTGAGAGGTCTTGTTGTAGTAGGGGGTCACCAGCAGCAGCGCGTCTGCGCCGCAGGCGGCAGACTTTGCAGCCAGAGCACAGCCGTGGTCGGTGTCGTTGGAACCGGCACCGGCGATGACAGGCACACGATGGTTCACGAGGTCTACGGTATACTTGATGGCGGCCAGCTGCTCCTCGTCGGTCATGGTAGAGCACTCGCCGGTGGTGCCGCAGATGACGATGGCGTCGGTGCCGCGGGCGATCTGATCCTCAACGATGCGGCCCAGCTCATCGAAATTGATGCTGCCGTCCTCGTACATCGGGGTGATGATGGCAACACCCGCACCAGTAAAAACAGGATTCTTCATAGCAAAAAACTCCTTTGCAGCGCGTTGAAGTTCAAAAAGCGCGCAGATCAGTCAAAATAGCCCTTGGCTGCCAGCAGCTCAGCCAGCAGCACTGCGCCGCCGGCAGCGCCGCGCAGGGTGTTGTGGCTCATGCAGGCGAACTTGTAATCAAACAGGGTGTCCTCACGCAGACGGCCGATGCAGACGGCCATGCCGTGCTCGGTGTTGCGGTCCAGCTTGGGCTGGGGACGGTCGTTCTCCTCGAAGTAGTGGAGGAACTGCTTGGGTGCGCTGGGCAGGTCCAGTTCCTGTGCAGGGCCGCGGAACTCGACCCAGGCCTTGAGGATCTCTTCCTTGCTGGGCTTCTTATCAAAGCTCACGAAGACAGCGGCGGTGTGGCCGTCAGAGACAGGCACACGGAAGCACTGGGCAGTGATGACAGGCTTCTCGGCGTTGACGATGTGGTCGCCCTCAATATGACCCCACAGCTTGAGAGGCTCACGCTCGCTCTTTTCCTCCTCGCCGCCGATGTAGGGGATGACGTTGTCGATGATCTCAGGCATCCGGTCGAAGGTCTTGCCGGCACCGGAAATGGCCTGATAGGTGCAGACCAGAGCCTTGCTGACGCCGAAATCCTTCATCAGGGGGTGCAGGGCAGGGACATAGCTCTGCAGGCTGCAGTTGGACTTGACGGCGATGAAGCCGCGCTTGGTACCCAGGCGCTTGCGCTGAGCGGGGATGATGTCGATGTGGTCGGCGTTGATCTCAGGCACGACCATCGGCACGTCCGGAGTGAAGCGGTTTGCGCTGTTGTTGGAGACGACGGGGCATTCTGCCTTGGCGTAAGCCTCTTCCAGAGCCTTGATCTCGTCCTTCGGCATATTGACGGCGCAGAAGATAAAGTCCACCTGAGAGGCGACCTCCTCCACCTTGGATGCATCCAGCACCACCATCTTCTTGACGCTCTCCGGCATCGGGGTGGTCATGGCCCAGCGAGAACCGACAGCCTCCTCATAGGTCTTGCCGGCGCTCCGGCCGGAAGCGGCCAGAGTCGTCAGCTTGAACCAGGGATGATTTTCGAGCAGAGTAACAAAACGCTGGCCTACCATACCGGTGGCACCGACAACGCCCACTTTATACTGTTTATCCATTTCCAGCACCTTTCCTTTCAAAAAAGCCAATTTGCATAAGACTCCGCTTGCAAAGCAGACGTCTATGCAATATAATAGATACCGCTATACAGATTTTATGATAACATTGATACGGCATTCGTGTCAATCATCGGAAAGGCAAATGCTAACTATGTTAAAAAAAGATTTTTGGTATGATTTACCCAAAGAACTCATTGCACAGGAGCCTGCATCCCCCCGTGATGCGGCCCGCCTGATGGTCCTGAGCCAGAAAGACGACAGCATCCAGCACCGTATCTTCCACGACCTGCCCGAATACCTCGAGCCGGGCGACCTGCTGGTGGTCAACAACTCCAAGGTCCTGCCCGCTCGCATCGTGGGCATCAAGCAGCCCACCGGCGCTGTCTGCGAGCTGCTGCTCCTGCGGCAGGTGAAGGGCGACCAGTGGGAGTGCCTTGCAAAGCCCGGCAAGCGGATGCAGCCCGGTACCAAGGTCAGCTTTGGCGACGGCAGCCTGACGGCCATCGTGGACGAGACGCTGGAAGACGGCAATAAGTTCGTCACCTTCTACTATGACACCGAGACCCTCTACGAGAAGCTGGACGAGTTCGGCAAGATGCCTCTGCCGCCCTATATCACCAAGCAGCTGGACGACCAGAGCCAGTATCAGACTGTCTATGCCAAGGAGCTGGGCAGCGCTGCCGCTCCCACAGCCGGCCTCCACTTCACGCCAGAGCTGATGGATACCATCCGCGCCAAGGGCGTCAACATCACCGAGGTGACGCTCCATGTCGGCCTCGGCACCTTCCGCCCCGTGCAGGAAGACGAGATCTCCGACCACAAGATGCACAGCGAGTGGTACTCCGTCAGCGAGGAGACTGCAAAGCTCATCCATGACACCAAGGCCGCAGGCCATCGTGTCATCGCCGTAGGCACCACCAGCTGCCGCACGCTGGAAGCCGTCGCCGCCAAGTACGGCGAGATCAAAGCCTGCAGCGGCAACACCGACATCTTCCTCTATCCCGGTGTCAAGTTCAACTGCATCGACGGCCTTATCACCAACTTCCATCTGCCCGAAAGCACCCTCATCATGCTGGTGTCGGCGCTGTACGGCTACGAAAAGACGATGGCCGCCTATAAGGTGGCTGTCGAGCAGAAATATCGGTTCTTCAGCTTTGGCGATGCGATGCTGATCTTGTAACTATTATAGCGCTTTGCCGCTGTAATATCCCGACTCTGTATCCGCAGCGAGAGCATACGCCCCCTGCGGCAGGATGCACGGCTGTTTTCCGTGCGCAGAAAGGAAAAATATTATGCCTTCTTTGACGACCTACAAGCTGCTCAAGCAGGAGCACAACGCCCGGCGGGGCGAGTTCAAGACCGTACACGGCACGGTGCAGACCCCCGCATTCCAGAATGTTGCCACCGCCGGCGCCATCAAGGGCGGCCTGTCTGCCCATGACCTGAAGGACATCGGTGCGCAGGTCATGCTCTGCAACACCTACCATCTGCATCTGCGTCCCGGCGACAAGCTGGTGGCAGAGATGGGCGGTCTGCACAAGTTTACCCGCTGGAACGGCCCCATCCTCACCGACAGCGGCGGATTTCAGGTGTTCAGCCTCGCAAAGCTGCGCAAGATCACCGAGGAGGGCGTGACCTTTGCCTCTCACCTCGACGGCCACCGCATCTTCATGGGTCCCGAGGAAAGTATGCAGATCCAGGCAAACCTCGGTTCCACTATCGCCATGGCCTTTGACGAGTGTGTCGAGAACCCCGCCCACCACGATTACTCCAAAGCCAGCTGCGAGCGCACCACCCGCTGGCTCAAGCGCTGCAAGGATGAGATGGCCCGCCTGAAGCATGAAGGCATCTCCGTCAACCCCGACCAGCTGCTCTTCGGCATCAATCAGGGCTGCACCTTCGCCGACCTGCGCGTGGAGCACATGAAGCAGATCGCCGACCTGGACTTGGACGGCTACGCCATCGGCGGCCTCGCTGTGGGTGAGCCCACTGAGGTGATGTACGAGATGATCAGCGCGGTCGAGCCCTATATGCCCAAGGATAAGATCCGTTACCTGATGGGCGTAGGCACCCCCGGCAACATCATCGAGGCCGTCTCCCGCGGCGTGGACCTCTTCGATTGCGTCATGCCCAGCCGCAATGCCCGCCACGGCCACCTGAACACCTGGGGCGGCATCATCAACATCAAGAACGCCAAGTACGAGCGCGACGAGCGCCCCATCGACCCCGCCTGCGGCTGCCCGGCCTGCCGGAACTACTCCCGCGCCTATATCCGCCACCTGTTCAAGGCAGAGGAACTGCTGGGTATGCGTCTGGCCGTCATGCACAACCTCTGGTTCTACAATCACCTAATGGAGCGCATCCGCGATGAGCTGGATGCAGGCACCTTTACCGCCTTCCATGACCGCTATGTCAAGCTGCTCGACACACGAATTTGAGATTTAGCCTTGAAACATGCCGGATAAGCGCGTATAATAAGGTCATATGAATTTGAGAGGAGATTTTGCCCCATGCAATTTCTGACTACGACCGAAAGCTACATCAGCCTTTTCTTTACTCTGGCTCTGATGCTGGTGATGCTCTACTTCATGATCTACCGTCCCCAGAAGAAGCAGGAGAAGAAGGACGCTGCAATGCGCTCTTCTCTGGAGATCGGCGATCAGGTCACCACCATCGGCGGCGTCATCGGCCGTGTGGTCGCTATCAAGGACGACACCTTCGTGCTGGAGACTGGCGCTGACCGTGTGAAGATCCGCTTCACCAAGAACGCCATCAGCTCTGTCGAGAAGCTGAACATGGACAACGCCCCCAAGAAGTAATATTTTTCCGGATTCGTGCTTTGAACGCGCTTTCCTGCATACAGTAGGTGCAGGGAGGCGCGTTTTTATGTCTGATACCAAGAAGTTCCCGGCGATAGGGCTGCTGGTCGTTTTCGGAGTGGGCAGTGCGGCAGCAGCCGTGAGCCTGGCAGGGTTCGGCTGGCTGATGGTCAAACAGAGCCTGACGCAGGAGGCCGCTGCTCCGCTGGCCACGGCGGCAATCTGTCTTGGCAGCTTTCTCAGCGGTCTGCTGATGGCCATTCTGCAAAAGGGCAAAGGGCTCGTCTGGGGCGCAGCGGAAGGAGTTCTCTTTACAGGGCTGCTTTTTATTCTGGGTACACTATACCAGAGTGAGTGGGAAACGATGCAGTTCGTCCGGGCAGGGCTTGTCCTGCTGATGGGTGTTCTGGGCGGGGTCCTCGGAATGCTGCGCGCGGAGCGAAAGCGGCGCTGAATGCTCAGTCCACGCTACAGCGGCCATACACAACAAAAGCAGGAGGGAAAAAGCACGATGTGGGTCTATCAGGAAACGAAAACAAATGCAGCGGCGCTTGTACCGACGCTGCCGGAAGATACAGCGGGCGAGTCTCTGGCGGAAAAAGAAGCCATGACGCCTGTCTCCGAGCCGTTGGCGGAGCTTCCGCCTCAGAAAGCTCCCCGGCGGAAGCCATTCCAGGCCAGCCGTGACTGCATCCTGCTGGCGGCGGCCTATCTCTTCGGTACGCTGATGGCGGGCGTTTTGCAGGCGCTGTGCGACGCTGAAGAGATGGAGACGCTGGCCTATTATCTGGACTGCTGGCGCGGAGTGTTCGCGGCGTCCAGTGCAGCACAGGCGGTGGGACTGTTTGGGGCAGAGCTGGCTGTCGTCCTCGGGGCGGCGGCAGTGTTTCTCCTGCTGGGGCTCTCGGCAGTGGGGCCGCTGCCCATCTTTCTGTTTGCGATGTTATACGGGACAGGCTCCGGCCTGCTCTCGGCGCAGCTTCTGGATAGCCTCGGGGCAAAACAGCTCGTTCTCTTTTTGCTCACCGCCAGCCTGCCGACGGCACTGGCGGCAGGTGCGCTCTGTTTGTTCGGTGCCTCGGCTCTGCAGGTCAGCAGCCGCATCCACGCCTTCTCTTTTGGCAGAGGCGGAAAGGGAAACGGCAGTCTGCATCCGGCAGGAGCACGGCTCCTGGTGGGGCAATTCGCCTTACTGGCGGTCTGTCTCTGCCCGCTCTGCGGTGCGGCCACTGGCCTTGTATGTCTTGCAAATCGTCTGATGCAGGCCGGATAAGCGCCCGGCTTTCTTGCGGCTTCGGGCCGGATGTGGTATGATAAAGAAAATGATTTTCATGAAATGAAAACAGGGAGTCCAGAATGAAAGAACCGAAGCTGAAAACCGTATACGTCTGCTCCAACTGCGGAGAGACAAGCCCCCGCTGGATGGGCCGCTGCCCCAGCTGCGGCAGTTGGAACACCATGAATGAGGATGTGGTCGCCGAAGCGCCCAAGGCCGGGCTTTCCGGAGGCAAAGCCGCTGCGCCTGTCCGGCAGGAGGGCGTCACCTCGCTGACGGCAAGGCGTCTGGCTGACATCAGCACGACCGAGGAAAAGAGCCGCATCCTGACGGGCATTTCCGAGCTTGACCGCGTACTGGGCGGCGGCATCGTGTTGGGCGGCGTCGTACTGCTGAGCGGTGAGCCGGGCGTGGGCAAATCTACGATGCTGTTGCAGCTCTGCGGTGCCATCTCTAACCAGCACACGGTGCTGTATATCACGGGCGAAGAGTCCGTCCGTCAGGTCAAGCTGCGTGCGGCCCGCCTGAAAGTCCCGCAGGATAACATCTATCTGGCGGCAGAAAATGATGTAGACGAGATCTGCGGCCTCATCGAGAAAGAAAAGCCGGAACTGGTCGTCATCGACTCCATCCAGACCATGCGGTGTATGGACATCTCGTCTTCGTCCGGCACGGTCAGTCAGGTGAAAGAGAGTGCGGCCCGCCTGCTGGCTGTCGCTAAAAAGCAGGAAATCCCGATGTTTATCGTGGGCCATGTCAACAAGGACGGTGCTATCGCAGGCCCGAAGGTCATGGAGCACATCGTGGATACGGTTCTTTACTTTGAGGGAGACAAAATGCTGCCATACCGCATCCTGCGGGCGGCTAAGAACCGCTATGGCTCCACCAACGAGCTTGGTATGTTTGATATGACGGGGCAGGGCCTTGAGGAAATCGAAAATCCGTCCCAGATGCTCCTGGAAGGCCGTCCGCTGGGCGTTTCCGGGAACTGCGTCGCCTGTACCATGGAAGGCAGCCGCCCCATTCTCAGCGAGATACAGGCCCTTGCGACCAAGACGAATTTCCCGGCACCCCGGCGGGCCTGCAGCGGTTACGACTACAACCGCATGAACCTGCTCATTGCCGTGCTGGAAAAGCGTGCAGGCTATTTCTTCGGCAATCTGGACGTGTATATCAACATCGTCAGCGGCATCACCCTGCGGGATACCGCCTGCGACCTTGCTGTCTGTCTGAGTATGGTGTCTTCGCTTCTGGACTGCCCCGTGAGCGATAAGCTCATTGCCATCGGTGAAGTCGGCCTTGGCGGCGAGATACGCAGCGTGCCGAATCTGGAGCAGCGTCTGCGGGAAGCAGAACGTATCGGCTTTGAGCGTGCCGTCGTACCAAAGCACAGCCTTGCACATCTGAACGCCGCCGATTATCCCGGCATGAAGCTTGTCGGTGCCGCCTATATCTTGGACGCCATCCATGCCCTGAAATCTGACCGTCTGTGACCATAAAAAGAGGAAACCATGTCGATTTATCTGGACGAGAAAAATCCCGAAAAACATAAGCCTTTTGATGATGCCTCGCCGGACATCGTCGCGTATGTGCGCTATCTGGAAGTCATCGCAGGCAAAAGCCCCAACACAGCTTTCAGCTATTACTGCGACCTGCGCAATTTCAGCCGCTTTATGAAGCGCCGGCGCGGTCTTGTGACCGACGATACCGAGATAAAGGACATCGACCCCAAGGGGCTCGATACGGCTTTCTGGGGCAGTGTGACCAAGGAAGACGTTTATGAGTATCTGTACTTTCTGAACAGCGAGTGCGGCAACAAAAAATCTTCGACGGCCCGGCGGCTGGCAAGTCTCCACGGTTTTTATGATTATCTGGTCAATCAGGTAGACTTGCTCAAAGAGAACCCGACAGCGTCCATCAAGCCGCCCAAGCAGGATAAAGTCCTTCCCAAGTACCTGACGGCAGAGCAATCCATGGACCTTCTGGAAAGCACCCAGACCCAGAGCGATTTCCCGGAGCGGGATTACTGCATGGTCGTGCTGTTTTTGAACTGTGGGATGCGTCTTTCGGAGCTTGTCGGCATGGACCTCGGCGACATCGATATGGAACAGAGGCAGATCCGTCTGTTTGGCAAAGGCCATAAAGAGCGGATGGTCTACCTGAATGATGCCTGCATGGAGGCATTGCAGATCTATCTGAACAAGCGCAACACGATGGAGGGCCTGAACCCCAAAGAGAGAGCGGTCTTTATCACCCGGCGGCGCAAGGAGCGCATCTCAAACCGCAGGGTAGAGCAGCTGGTCACCGGCGCCATGAAAGCAGCGGGTCTGCGTGGTTTTTCCACCCATAAGCTCCGCCATACTGCCGCGACGCTGATGTATCAGACTGGCAACGTGGATATTCTGACCCTCAAACAGCTTCTGGGCCACAGCAGCGTCGGCACGACACAAATTTATACACACCTGCAGGAATTTCAGGTGCGTGCAGCGATCGAGCAGAACCCGCTGGGTGAAGTCAAGAAGGCAAGCTTGGATACAACGCCAAAGGAGACAGGGGAGAGCAAGGGGGAATTTGCCGATTCTCCGTCGGATGAGCCTGAAAATGATGCACCGGACGGCCCGATGGAGGCCTTTGAGGGTGCCGCACAGGAAGGTTTCCGGGTGGATGTTTCGAGCCTTGCCGATACGAATGAACCCGAATGAACCCACACGATTTTTCAAAGGTTATTCAGTGTGAATGCTTCGATTTAAGGACATTCCAGAGGTTCTGAGACTTTACGAGAAAAATCAGAAGCTTCAGCTGGGATATATTGATGGAACCACGCAGACTGAACGCTCTTGAAAAATATGAGCGGCCGGAATCAAAAAGTGATGGCTATTGTCAGAAAAGTTTTTACAGACAACAACCGGACGATTGTAAAACAAAAAGCTGACCAAACATACAAAGCAATGCATTCAAATAACACAACTGTACAAAACCCGAAAAAACGGCTCAGCCAGCCCAAAAGGCTCAGGAACCGCCGGAAAGGCCCGAAACCCGGAAAAGAGGGCTTTTTCACTCCCCTATATTTCGTATAACCTGCATTATACGAAATATTATAAAAATCAAAAACAGAGGCCCCCTTCTCCTGCGTTCCGTCATCGGTGCAGGTTTTGGGAGCCTCTGCTGTTCTTTTATATCATTTCGTTTGGGACGCATGGATCGCCTGCCAAGCAGGCATCGTAAAATACAGCTGGACAAGACCGCTTTCATGCGAGCGTCCATTGCATCAGATTTTACAGTGGTGTATCCAGCGGCTGTGTTCCGAAGTACGCGCAGATCGCTTCATAGTAAACGCGCGCCACTGTCTTACAGCCTTCTTCGCTGCCAAACTGTGCAACGTCCTCTTCGCTGGTCACAAAGCACTGTTCTGCCAGAACCGCCGGACAGTTTACATCTTCCAATAAGGTAAAGCTTCGCTCGTCCCTTACTTCGGTATGGGTGCTCTCTACAAGCTGCTTTACCTCGCCCTGATAATAAATGTACCGGATGCCGCCGTGGCCGCGGAGCTTTGCGCCTGCAGCCTGCATTCCCTGCGCCAGCTGCTGCGCGAAGTAATAGCTCTCCTGATGCCATGTACGGCCCGGAACGGACGGATAACACTCAAAGCCTGCAGCGGCAGAACCCTCCGGTGCGGAGTTGCCGTGGATGGACAGCAGCAGCTGCGGGCTTTGGGCATTGATGGCTTCCGCCCGCTCGCTGGGCTTTGCGGTGGCATCATAGCTTTCGCGGGAACGCAGCGGGATGTAATTAGGGTCGGCCTCCAGCAGCGCAAGCAGAGCCTCGGAGGTCTGGGCCGTCATCTCTTTTTCTTCGACGACTCCCCTTGCGCCCGGGTCGCTTCCGCCGTGGCCGGCATCAATGCAGACCCGGTAGGGCGGGTCGCCCACCACAGGCCGGAAAGGTTCTTCCCCGCTCTCATTTCGCCCGGAGCCGAACAGCGCTGCCTTCCAAAGGAAAAATGCTGCACTGAGGCAGACGACACACACCAAAAGGCCGATGACCGTCGCAGCGGACAGGCCGCCCTGTCTTCTCCGGTGTGCGTGTCTCGGATTTGAACGTCCTGCCATCGGTTTACTTCAGCTCGACAACGGTCACGCCGCTCTCGCCCTCGCCGTAACGGCCCAGACGGAAGCTCTTGACCATTCGGTTTCCCCGCAGGTGCTTATGGATCGCAGTGCGCAGTGCGCCGGTACCATTGCCGTGGATGAGATATACCACAGTCTGGCCGTTCAAAATCGCACGGTCGATGAAGGAATCCACCTCCGGCAGCGCCTCGTCTACGGTAAGACCCAGCAGGTTGCATTCCATCTTTGCGGTGCGCTGTACGCGCTCTACCCTGCCATTGGGCCGGTTAGCATCGCCGGTCAGGCGGGAGTAACGCTGCTGTGCCTTGGTCTGAGTCTTCGTCTCCTTGACCAGCTTTTCCGGCTGCTTGAGGCCCTTGAGCGGCACTTTGGTTTTGATGATGCCGGCACGCACCAGCACATCGCCGTTTTTATCCGGCAGAGAGAGCACGGTAGCCAGCTGGTTCAGCTCTGCGATGCAGACCTCCTGCCCTACCTTGACTTCCTTCAGCGGCACGAACTCCTTGACCGGGTTGTGTACCACTTCGGTCCCCATAAAGAGCTTTTCGGACTCTTTCTTGGCGATCTCACGGGCGCGCTGGGCCTTCTGCTGGGTGCTCATCCGCTCGTCTTTCTGGAGCTGGCGCAGCTCATCCGTCAGAGCGTAAGCCTTGCTCTCGACTTCCTGCGCCAGTGCGCGGGCCTTGGCGCGGGCAGCTTCCAGCTCATTCTCGCCCTGCTGGATAAGCTCATCACGCTTCTGACGGGCTGCATCCAGCTGGTGGGCGGCCTCGTTTTTCAGGCCTTCCGCCTCGTCCTGACTGGCTTTGAGCTGGAGCTTCAAATCATCCAGCTGACCCAGAACGGCGTCCAGGCGCTTGTCTTCTGCGGACAGATGCTGCTGTGCAGCCTCAATGACCCGCTCCGGGATGCCAAGCTTTTCGCTGATAAGGAAAGCGTTGGACTTGCCCGGAACGCCGACGCTGAGCTTATAGGTGGGGCGCAGCGTCTCCAAATCGAACTCGCAGCTGGCGTTGACGACGCCCTTTGTCTCGAGGGCGAACACCTTCAATTCTGCATAGTGCGTTGTGGCCATCAGGAGCACACCGCGGCGGCGCAGCTCTTCGATGATGGCAACAGCCAGTGCCGCACCCTCCGCCGGGTCGGTACCGGCGCCAAGCTCGTCCAGAAGCACCAGTGTGTGGGGCATGGCAAGCTCAAGGATGCCGGTGATCTTCTTCATATGACCGGAGAAGGTGGACAGGCTCTGCTCGATGCTCTGCTCATCGCCGATGTCCACAAGGAACTCGTCGAAGACACAGATCTCACTGCGCTCATCCGCCGGGATGAGGAAGCCGCACTGTGCCATCGCGCAAAGCAGACCGGCCGTTTTCAGAGTGACGGTCTTACCGCCGGTGTTGGGGCCGGTGATGATGAGCGAATCATATTCCCTGCCCAGCGAAATATCGACAGGAACGCACTTCTTTGCGTCGATGAGCGGATGACGCGCCCGGATGAGCGAGAACGACGTATCCGTCCGGACAGTGGGTTTGAACGCCTTCATATCCAGTGCAAGGCGGGCTTTTGCAAGCAGGACGTCGATTTCCAGCATGGCCTTATAGCTGTACTGGAACTGCGGCTCAATGGCTGCGACCTGACCGGTAAATGCTACTAGGATGCGCTCGATCTCCTGGGCTTCCTGTGCACGGTACTGAAGGATGCGTGCGTTTGCCTCCACAACAGCCTGAGGCTCGACGAAGACGGTCGCACCGGTAGACGAGACGTCATGGATGATACCGCTCACCTCACCGCGATATTCGCTTTTGACAGGAACGACATAACGGCCATTTCGGATGGAGACGACGCTCTCCTGTAAGTACTTGGAGGTGTCCATATTCCGGACCATGCTTTCCAGACGGTCGCGGATGCTGTTTTCAGTCGCACGGATCTTCTTGCGCAGGTCGTTCAGGGTGTGCGATGCCGTATCTGCCATTGCATCCGGTGCAAGGATGGCACTCGAGATCTGCTGCTCGAGGCCCGGCTGAGGAGCCAGCGCATAGAATAAGTCGTCCGTCGGAAGTGCATCGTGTTCCGAAGAGCCATACCAGCTGACGAGGTTCTGAAAGTTGCGAAGCGCACCGGCCACCATCAGCAGTTCCCCCATTGAGAGGACACCGCCCTTGACAGCGCGGGCGGCCAGCTGACTGACGCCCTCTACTCCACCGAAGCGGGGCGAGCCGTTCTTGATGAGCAGTGAATTGATGGCATCGGTCTGTTCCAGCGCATACCGCACTTCATCGGGGTCGCACTGAGGCTCGATGGCAAGGAGCTTTTCGCGGGACTCCTTGCACACACAGCCCTCCGCCGCCCGGGCAATGATCTTGTCCAGTTCCAGCGTTTTCAAATAACTTGTTTCCATAGTAATTCCTTATATCAAATCGATTTCAAATGGTTATAGCAGGACGGATCTCAAAAAGTCATAGCTTTTCAACGGCTTGTCCAGATGGGTCAGCGCATATTGCTCTGCTGCTGCAGAGAGTTTCGCCAGACTGCCGACGGAAATACGGAAGCCGAATATCTTTTTATCTTCTACCAGACAGATATGCCGCAGCGCAAACAGCGCCCCGGCGTCCAGATTGCACTTCTTCCCCGCCTTTTGGGCGCAGGATTCGCAGAGCAGACAGCCCTCCGCCGGGTCGAGATAAAAGGCAGGGCCGTCGTAAGTGCCGCAGTCGCGGCAGTAGACCAGCTGCGGCAGAAAACCGCACTCACTCATGGTGCGCAGCTCAAATACAGCCTTGATGACCCGGAGGTCGGCCTTTTTCTCGCTTATCATGTAAAAACAATTCAGGAGAAGCCTCAGTTCTTTTTCCGCTTCGTCTCCTGTGGGCGAAAGCGCCGAGGCCATTTCCGCCATATACATGGCAAGGCTCATCCCTTCGATGGAGGACGAGATGCCGTGGAAGACGTTTTTGACATCCGCCTCTCGCACTGTATACATATTCCGTCCGGGGACAAGCACGAACTCCGAGTAACAAAAAAGCCCGCAGGCGCTGAACAGTTTGCTTTTCAGCCGCAGGCTGCTCTGCGCAGAGGCCGAGATGACTCCCAGCCCCGGCGTCAGAAGCGTGATGATCCGGTCTGATTCTTTATACCGGGTCTCTTTCAGGACAAGGCCCGGGGTCACAATGGTATCCATCTGTTTTTTCTCCTGCCGGGGCGGTGAGCCGCTGCTGAGCGAGCTGCCGCCTGTAGTCCAGATAACACAGAATATCACCGGTGCAGGCAAATGTCTGCCAGCTGAGTTCCACATCCATCGGACAACGCTCCCTTCTTTAAGGTATAGTATCACCTCTAGGGTACTGCGCTATCCCCGGGAAATCTGTCCTGTTATGAGGCTCAGCGGTTGGGCTGCTGCTTAAAGCCGAAATTGTTGAGCATGAACTCGTTATCGCGCCAGTCGGCTTTGACCTTCACCCAGCACTGTAAGTTGACGCGGCAGCCGAGAAACTCTTCGCAGTCGGTGCGGGCTGCGCTGGCGATCTTCTTCAGCATCGCGCCGCCCTTGCCGATGACCATGCCCTTGTGGCTCTCCCGCTCACAGTAGATGTTCACGTCGATGTCCACGAGGTCGGTGCCGGGGCGCTCCTTGAAGCGCTCGACCACGACCGCAATGCCGTGCGGGATCTCGTCCCGCATATAGAGCAGAGCCTTTTCGCGGATAACTTCCGCTACAAGCTCCTTCTCAGGCATATCGGTGTAGGCATCATCGTCAAAATAATGCGGGCCTTCCACGGCATAGCGGCTCAGTGCGTCGAACAGTTCCTCGCAGTGGTCATTATCGCGGACACTGACGGTATAGACATCATCAAAGACGCCCAAGGCCTTCAGCTCCGCCTTGCGGGCCTCGAGGTCCGCCGGGTCTTTGACGAGGTCGGTCTTGTTGATGACCGCAATGGCCGGGCCGCCCTTTTTCAGAGCCTCGACCAAAACCATCTCCGATTCATTCAGCGCGCCGTAGGGCTCGAACAGCATCATGGACACATCGACGTCAGCAATGGAGTCGCTGGCCGTCTTGTCCATCCGTTTGCCCAGCTTATTGTGGGGCTTATGCACGCCGGGAGTGTCCAGCAGAACGTACTGCAGAGGCCCCCGGGTGATGACGCCAGTAATACGGGTACGGGTGGTCTGGGGCTTGGAGGTGACGATAGCCACCTTCTCCCCCACCAGCAGATTCGTCAGGCTGGACTTGCCCACGTTCGGGCGGCCAATGACCGCCACGAACACAGAGGATGTATCATAATGGCCCTGGATCGGTGTTTCGTTTTTCAAAATAGAACTCCTGTCTTTTTATTCCGTGTAGCTCACCGTACGGGGCAGACCCAGCTGGATGAGGACAGCTTCTTCCTTCTCGCGCATCCGCATGGCTTCCAGACCACCGTTCTCGTGGTCATAGCCCAGCAGATGGAGCATGGAGTGGACCGTCAGGAAAGCGACCTCTCTCTGCAGCGGATGGCCGTAGAGAGTCGCCTGCTCCTGTGCGCGCTCCATGCTGATGACGATGTCGCCCAGCATCTTGCAGCCGTTGTTCTCGTCCACGTCATAGACGCCGTTCTCCCCCAGAGGGAAGCTCAGCACATCCGTGGGCATCGGCTTGTTGCGGTACTGGTTGTTCAGCTCAGCAATGGCTGCGTTGTCCACGAAGGTCACGCTGATCTCCGCCGGGTCGTCAAAATGCTCATATTCCAGCACAGCATTGCAGGCGCGGCGGATGAGGATGCGAAGGCCCGAGGGGACCTTGATCGCTTTCTGCGAGTTGGTGATCAAAACTTTATTGGACATAAATCGTCCGCTCCTTTCGTTTCTACATTCTATTGAGCGAATGCCCCCGGTTTCTGTGGTATGCCGCCGGGGTTGTTTTTTCAGTGTTTAGCCGGGTGGGCAGCGGCCTCGTAGGCTTTGATGATCTCCTGCACCAGACGGTGACGCACCACGTCTTTTTCGGTGAAGTAGCACTGCGCGATGCCGTTCACGCCTTTGAGGACCTGAAGTGCATCCACAAGGCCGCTGCGGGTGCGGTCGGGAAGGTCGATCTGAGTGACGTCGCCGGTAACGACCACTTTCGAGCCGACGCCCATGCGGGTGAGGAACATCTTCATCTGCTCCGGGGTGGTGTTCTGCGCTTCGTCGAGGATGATGAAGGAATCGTCCAGCGTCCGGCCGCGCATATAGGCCAGCGGTGCAACCTCGATGATCTGCTTTTCCACCAGACGCTCATAGGTCTCTGCGCCCAGCATATCGAACAGGCCGTCGTACAGAGGCCGCAGATAGGGGTCTACCTTCTGCTGCAGGTCACCCGGCAGAAAGCCCAGCTTCTCGCCTGCCTCCACCGCCGGGCGGGTCAGCACGATGCGGGAGACATCTTTGGCCTTGAACGCCTTGACGGCCATTGCCACAGCAAGGTAGGTCTTGCCGGTACCCGCCGGGCCGACGCCAAAGGTGATGGCGTTGTTCCGGATGGAGTTGAGGTACTCTTTCTGGCCCAGGGTCTTGGGACGGATGGGCCGGCCTTTGACCGTCACCGTCACGAAGTCTTCGGTCAGCTCACGGACGCGCTTTTCCTCGCCGTCATGCGCAAGGCTCAGGCAGTAGCGCACCGTCTGGTCTTCCAGCGGCGTATGGTTCTCGATAAGGAGAAGCATCCCCTCCACCGCACGGGCCGCAGCTGCAACATTGGCCGGTTCGCCTGAAATGCGCAGCATCGTACCGCGGCACACCGCCGTCACCGAAAATTCTTTCTCCAGCATACGGATGTTCCGGTCACAGTTCCCGAATACAGCGGCTGCGATCTCTACGCTGTCTAATTCAATGCTCTTTTCTGCCATGCGGCTCCTCCTGAATGTCACTAGATTCTGCCTCTATTGTACCACCAAAACAGCGCGAAGAAAACTATGAAAATTGCACAAAATTTTTCAACCGCATATGGCGGTTTGGCGGAGCACCGGTCTCCAAAACCGGCTGTCGCAGGTTCGAGTCCTGCATACGGTGCCATCGCGGCGGGCAACGCGTACCCTGCCCGGAATCCATAAGGACATCTCGGTCACGCTGGGCATCTACACCGCCCTCGACAAATTTGCGCCACCTCTTGAGCCACCTTTTTTCAAAACTTTCCGCGAAATGGGGGTAATTAGCGCCCACATCCCCCTCGAAAGGCATTTTACAAGCCAAACAAAAATCCCCGAAAAGCCAGGCACGAAGCCACTTTTCGGGGATTTTACTTTGGAGCTACTGATCCGATTCGAACGGACGACCTGCTCATTACGAGTGAGCTGCTCTACCGGCTGAGCCACAGTAGCACATTGCGTTCTCTGCAACGTGTGATATTTTACCATAAAAGCCGGGAGCTGTCAAGATTGATTCGCAACTTTGTCCCTCTGTGTTTGATTCGGCTCCTTTGCAAGGACGCGGCTCAGCTCACAGACCACAAAGCAGCAGCCGAGAAACACCAGCAGCGCACAGTCGGGCGGGAGGCGGCGCATCGTGGTCACGCGGCCGCACAGGCTGCTGAACGTCTCCTGCGCCCGCTGAGGAAGCAGAAGATAGAATATCAGCAGCGAAAGCGGCAGATGGAGCAGCCGGGCGCGGTAGAGCGGGCGGAGGGTCATCTCGGGCGGGCAGATAGTCCGCACCTGCATCAGGACAGAAAGCCCCTGCACGCTCAGCGCCGCGCAGCACAGCATACTGGCGAACCGGCCGCTTTTCGCAGCCAGGTCACAGCCGGAGCAGACCTCCAAAAGCATCGCGCAGAAAACGCCTGCACCGGAGGGCAGCACTTCCCCCGCTCCTGCGGCCAGCATCCGGAAAAACAGGACGAAGCCGCAGAGCTTGAGGTAGGTCTGGGACGCCTGCGCGATGATGCCGTCCAGCCGGAGAGGCTGCGAAGCGGTCGGGACAGCGGGGTGCGCCCTTGACCCAAGCGTCCCTCCCAGCCGCGCCAGAAGCGCGGCGGACAGATAGCCCGCCGCCACCTGTGCAAGGAACAGCAGGACGCCCAGCTCTGCACTGCCCAGCATGGACTGCCCGACAGCCAATATCACAAAGGACGGGCCGGAACAGACACAGGCCGGGAGGAGCGCATCGGCCTCCCGCGCGGTGAGCTGCCCGGAGCGGACGGCCCCGGCGGCGGCACTTGCTGCGGGGGCAAAGCCGCCCAGAGACCCGATGAGCAGCACCCGCCCAGCCGCCGGAGCGCGGACCCCGATGAGTCTTGCCGCCGGGCAGAAGGGCAGCCCCAGCACATCCGCCGCCGGGCATTGGATGAGCAGCGTGGACACGATGAGGAACGGGAACAGCGAGAGCAGCAGCGGGCCGCCGCAGAGCGCCAGCCCCTCCCGCAGGGCCTGTGCGCAGGCATCCGGCGCGGCAAACGGCAGCAGACCCGCGGTCAGCGCCATCAAAAAATACCCCGTGCTCCGGATTTTCTCTTTCTGAATCATACACGCACCCTCCATTTCCATATATATGTGGTAATTGACAGCGGTTTGCATGGCGGGAGGGAGCAGCGTGGGAAGGAAACGAAAGCAAACACATTCCCTGCGCGGCTGGTTCCGGCGGATGTTCCGTCAGCCGCCCGGGGACTTCTACGGACGGGCTTCGGTCTACCTGAGCGGCAGAAGGATGGAGATCGAGCAGTTCCGGCGCATCCGCTCCTACGAAGAAGGCAAGCTCTGTCTCGAGCTGGGGCGCGGCACTCTGACGGTCTACGGCGACGATTTGAAGATAGAGACACTCTCCGCCCGGAGGCTCACCCTGCAGGGGCAGATCTTGCGGACCGATTTTTCAAAGGAATAGGAGCTTTCTACCATGGAATGGACTCAGCTCTGGGCGGGCATCACCTTTGCGGCGCAGAACGGCGATGCCGAAGGTCTGCTGACTGCTGCGGCCGCAGGCGGGCTGCACCTCTTCGACATCGTTCCCCGGCCCGGCGGGTTCTCGGCCCGGTGCGCCGCATGGCATTATCGGAAACTGGCCGCTCTGGCCCGCAGACGGCGGGTGCGGCTGCGCATCCAAAAACGGCAGGGTCTTTTCTTTTGCATCCGTCCCCTTCTCCGGCGGCGGGGGCTCTGGGCCGGATGCCTTGTCTTTCTCCCTCTGCTGCTCTGGCTGCAGGGCTTTGTCTGGTTCGTCGAACCGGTGGGCCTGACGCCCGGCCAGCAGGCGCGGGCCGCCGTCGTCCTGTGGGAGGCAGGGCTTTTCCCGGGAAATGCCGTCACACAGGAAAAGCTCGCCGCCGGAGAATACGCCCTGCTCCAGAGCGGTGAGTTTTCCTGGGCCAGCCTCAACTTTATGAAGGGAAAGCTGGTGGCGGAAGCGGCTGCGGCGAAACCGGTGCCGGACATCGCTGCCGGGACGCTCCACGGCCTCCGGGCCAAGGTGTCCGGCACGGTCGTTCGCACCAACCTCGTCAGCGGGACGATGCTCGTCGTCCCCGGCCAGGCCGTAGAAGCCGGTCAGGGCCTCATCGGGACAGCCCGCGCCGAACGGGACGGAACGCTCATCTTTCAGCCTGCGGCGGGCAGCGTCCGGGCGCAGTTCGAGTGGGAAAACGAGCAGGATATTGCTTTGACGCTGCCCATCGAGCAGCTCACAGGGCAGCAGGCCGTGCATCGGACGCTGTTCTGGGACGGCCATGCGATCGCTCTGCCCTCACTGCATCCTGCTCCAGGCGAGGCAGAGGCCGCAGCCGTCGTCCGACACTGCCAGCCAGAAGTCTTTGGGCTTCCCGTCCCTGTTTTTATCGAAGAAACGACATATTATTACAAATCCCCCACCGATTTGGAGCGGACCGAAGAGCAGGCTCTGGCCCTTGCAAGGCTGCAAAGTAAACAAGCTTTACAGCAAAATTGGCCTGATTTTGAGCTTCTGGCCCGCAAAGAGGACGTCTCTGTCGAAGAAAACACCCTCCACTACCGGGTCGTCTACACCATCACCGCCGACATCTGCAAATGAAAACGCCGCACAGCCCTGAGCACATCTGCTCCGGCCATGCGGCGATTTATAATTATGGATTTTTGTTACTTCTCTTCCGGGGTCGTCTCGGCCAGAAGCTCGTTCAGGTCGAACTCATACTTCGTGTGGCAGAAGTGGCAGACCACCTCACACTTCGGGTCTTCGTCCCGGAGCTTTACCAGCTCTTTGCGGCCAAGGCTGAGGAGCATATCCTTCGTGCGCTCCTTGCTGCAGTCGCACTGATACTTCACCTCGCGGGTATCGAGGACCTGCGGGTCGAAGCCCGCCATTGCCAGCTCCATCATATCCTGCGGGGTCTTCCCTGCCCGGAGCAGCTCGGTGACGGAAGGCATGGCGGCGATGTTCTGCTCCAGACGGGTGATCTCGGCATCGGTCGCGCCCGGCAGGAGCTGCAGCAGATAGCCGCCGGCGCAGGCGATGGACAGATCCTTGTCCACCAGAACGCCCAGCGCACATACGGTGGGGATCTGCTCGCTGTAGGCGTAGTAGCTGGTGATGTCCTCGGCGATCTCACCGGACACCAGCGGCACCTGACCCACCGTCGGCTCCTTCTGGAGCTTGTTGTCCCGGATGACGGTCAGAACGCCGTCTTTGCCGACTGCGCCGCCCACGTCCAGATGGCCGTTCTCCTTTGCGGGAAGCTCGACCAGCGGGTGGTCGATGCAGCCTTTGACGTTGCCGTGTGCGTCGGTGCAGGCGATGACGACGCCAGCCGGGCCGCCGCCGGACACGCGCAGGGTGATGGAGTCGCCATCATCCTTGAGCATCGCACCCATCAGGGAGACACCGGTGAGCAGACGGCCAAGGGCTGCGCTGCAGGTGGCACTGGTGGTATGCAGCTTTTCTGCCGTGCGGACGATCTCAGTGGAGTCCACGCCGCAGAACACGACACCGCCGTTTTCAGAAATGCCGCGGATAAGATTCGACATATTATTGTTCCTCCAGTTGGGTATACTGTTTGACTGCGCAGAAGAAATAGCGCTCGCTCTCGTCGGTCAGAGGGCCAAAGCTCTCGCCGTCGCAGACACTTTCCAGCGCAAAGCCGTGCTTTTCCAGAGCGGCGCGGATGGTGTCGAGGTCGTAGGTGTACTCGTAGAACTGCTCGTGGAAGTGCTCCCCCGTCTCGCGGTAGTCGATGTCCACGCTGATCTCCACCCGGCGGTCGGCGGCGCTGTAATGGTTGCGCCAGACGCAGGAGGCGTCCTCTTCTTCAAACGTAAAGACGTTTTCGCCCAGCACGTTCCGGTGCTTATAGGGCGTGTTCATATCGAACAGGAGTACCCCGCCTTTTTCCATAAAGAAACCGGCGTTGGCGATGGCTTTGTCCAGGTCCGGGATGTGGTTGAAGGTGTCGAAGGTGGACACCGCCCCCCGGATGGTGCCGTAGAGGTCGAGCTTGAGCAGGTCCTGCCGCAAAAGAAGCAGGCCGCCGGAAAGGCCAAGCTGCTCGGCCTTGTCCCGGACGACGCAGAGCATCTCCTCCGACTGGTCGATGCCGATCATATCGTAGCCCGCCTGCGTGAGCATCAGGGTCAGCTCTCCTGTCCCGCAGCCCAGGTCGGCGAGGATGCCGTCCTGGATGCCGTGGGCTTCCAGCTCTTTTTTGATGTGGGCATACAGGGCCTCGTAGTCGGCCTCGCCGTTGAACTCATCGTAAAAATAAGCAAATTCGTTGTAAGCCATTGCGTTACTCCGCGTCCTCTGCGTTTGCCTCGTACTCGGCGGCGACGGCTGCATCCAGCACAGCCTGCAGCTCCGGGATGCCGTAGCCGCTCTCGCCGCTGGTCAGCACCACCTTCTGGCAGCCGTAGGGCAGGCAGAGCTTTTCAAACTCCTCCTGCGTCTGGGCCAGCTGGCTCTTCTTGAGCTTGTCGGCCTTGGTCAGGGCCACGACGAAGGGGATGTTGTGGTAGTGGAGATAATGCAGCATCTGGATGTCGTCGGCGCTGGGGGCGTGACGGCAGTCGATGAGCTGGACCAGCAGGGTGTGGTGGCGCTGAGCCTCGAAGTAGCTGTTGATGAGGTCGTCCCAGCGCTCACGGTCGGCGTTGCTCACCTTGGCATAGCCGTAGCCGGGCAGGTCCACGAAGTAGCAGTCATCCACCGCGTAGAAGTTGATGGTAGCCGTCTTGCCCGGCGTGCTGGACACGCGGGCGAGATTCTTGCGGTTGCAGAGCTTATTGATGAGGCTGGATTTGCCCACGTTGGAGCGGCCGGAGAAGCTCAGCTCCGGGCGGTCGCTCTCGGGCAGCTGGCTGGAAATGCCGTAGCTTGCAATGAAATCCGCTTTGTTATAGTTCATGGAGCTTTCCTTTCTTTGATAAATGCCATCTATCCCAACTCCTTCAGTCATCGCTTGCGCGATGCCAGCTCCCTCAGTGAGGGAGCCTCTAGCGAAGAGGAAAAGCTTTCCGGTATGCCAAAGCCTCCCTCCTTGAGGGAGGGGGACCGCGTCAGCGGTGGAAGGAGTTCTTTTCCCTCAGCAGACCGCGCCCGGCTGCGGCTTTTCAGCCGTCTGCGGCAGGGCTGCAGCCTCAGCGGGCTTTACCTTCCTGGTGCGGGGGTGGCCCGCAGACACCGTCTTGGGCTTGAGGAGGGCTGCGGCGAGGACCTGCGACAGGTTGGACATGGGCAGGAACTCGATGTTCTTCTTGACCTCGTCGTCCACCTCGTACAGATCGGACAGGTTGTCCTTCGGGATGAGGACGGTCTTCATCCCCTCGCGGTAAGCGGCCATACTCTTCTCGCGGAGGCCGCCGATGGGCAGCACATTGCCGTGGAGGGTGATCTCGCCGGTCATGGCCACATCGCCCCGCACCGGGATGCCGGACAGGCAGGAGATGAGGGCCGTGGTCAGGGTGACGCCGGCAGAGGGGCCGTCTTTGGGGACTGCACCCTCCGGGGCGTGGATGTGCAGGTCGCACTTCTTGAGGCGATCGGAGTCGATGCCGTACTCTGCGGCATGGACGCGGGCATAGGTGATGGCCAGCTGGGCGCTCTCCTTCATCACGTCGCCCAGAGAACCGGTGACGGTGATCTTGCCGCTGCCGTTGTCGATGACCTGCACCTCGATGGGCAGGGTCTCGCCGCCGATGCTGGTCCATGCCAGACCGTTGGCGATGCCAATGGCGTTGGTGCGGTTGAGGAACTCGGGCTTGACCATCCGGGGTCCCAGCAGCTTTTCGAGGCTGGTGCCGGTGACGGAGACATTCTCCGCCTCGCCGGAAGCAATTTTCCGGGCGCACTTGCGCAGGACGCTGGTGATGGTGCGCTCCAGATTGCGGACGCCAGCCTCACGGGTGTAGCCGTCGATGATGCCGTAGAGGGCGCTCTGGGAGAAGGTGACTTTGCCGGTCAGGCCGCAGGCATCCAGCTGCTTGGGGACCAGATGCTTCCGGGCGATGTTGTACTTTTCCACCCGGGTGTAGCTGGGCAGCTCGATGACGTCCATGCGGTCGCGCAGCGGGCCGGGGATGGCGCTGAGGTCGTTGGCCGTGGTGATGAAGAGCACATGGCTCAAATCAAACGGCATATCGATGAAATGGTCGTTGAAGGTGCTGTTCTGCTCGGGGTCGAGGGCTTCCAGCAGAGCGGCCGCCGGGTCGCCCCGGAAGTCGCCTGCCAGCTTGTCGATCTCGTCCAGAAGCATCAGGGGGTTCGAGCTCTTGGCAGAGATCATGGCGTTGATGATCTTGCCGGGCATCGAGCCGATGTAGGTGCGGCGGTGGCCGCGGATCTCGGCCTCATCCCGCACGCCGCCGAGGCTGATGCGGACATACTTGCGGTTCAGGCTTTCGGCGATGGAGCGGGCGATGCTGGTCTTGCCGACACCCGGAGGGCCGACGAGGCAGATGATCTGGCCCTTCACATCGGGGGCCAGCTTGCGGACGGCCAGCACCTCGAGGATGCGGTCCTTGACCTTCTTCAGGCCGTAATGGTCCCGGTCCAGCACCCGCTGGGCCTTGGCGATGTCCAGATCGTCCTCGGTGAAGGTGTTCCAGGGCAGATCGAGGCAGGTGTCCAGATAGGTGCGGATGACCGTGCCTTCCTGATTGCTGCTCTGCATCTTGGAGAGGCGGTCCACCTCTTTGAGAAGCTTCTTTTCCCGGTCCTCGTCCAGATGGAGAGCCGTGATCTTCCGGCGGTACTCCTCGGCCTCGGCGGTGGTATCGTCGTCCTCGCCCAGCTCCTCGCTGATCATGTGGAGCTGCTCGTGGAGGTAGTAGTCGCGCTGGTTCTTGTCCATCGCCTCGTCTACCTTCTGGGCGATCTCCTTATCAATCTCGAGCATCCGGCGCTCCCGGTGCATCTTCTCGATGAGCAGATGCAGACGGCCCATCAGGGTGCCTTCGTCCAGAATGGCCTGTTTATCCTCGAAGCGGAACAGGAGGTTGGCCGGGATGTACTCGGACAGGAAGGCGGCGTCGGTGCTGGTGGTGATGGCAAACACCACGTCCTTGCCGATGTGGGGGTTCAGAGCCAGCAGGTCGTCAAAGCTCTTTTTGACGTTGCGGACGAGGACGTCCGCCTCCGGCAGTTCCTCGGGCTTCGCCATCTTGACCGGGGCCGGGCGGACGGTGGCCAGCAGGAAGCTGCCGTCGTCCTCCATCTCGGAGAGTCTGGCGCGGTATTTGCCTTCGACCAGGATGCGGACGAGGTCATCCGACACCCGCATCACCTGCTTGACCTCGGCCACGACGCCGTAAGTATAGAGGTCGGCGGCCTTGGGGTCCTCGACCTTCATCTCTTTCTGTGCCACGAGGAAGACGTCAGAGTTGTTGCTGACGGCCCACTCCACGGCGGCGATGCTCTTCTCGCGGCCCACCTCGAAGTGGAGCAGATTGTTGGGGAAGACCACCAGCCCGCGCAGGGCGATGGCCGGAAGGTGGAGGACGCTCCGCTCCACCTTGACCGTAACTTTTTCAGACATAGTACAAAACCTCCCAGCCGTCCCTCGGATGCGAGTCATCCATAAGGGCGGCTTTTTTGTAGGGTCATATCAAATCTATCATTTTATTATAGCGAAAAATGTTTGCAGATGCAACTGTTCAGCGCTTTTCCCGGGTGTTGTAGCCCAGTCTGCCCAGTGCGGGCAGGATGGCCCGGAGGGTCAGCGACGTGAGGGCGCCCATGACAAGGCCCAGCACCAGCATCACCGGCGCATAGTACAGCGACATGGCCGAGGACAGGATGAGCCCCGCGCCAAGCAGCTGGCCGATGTTGTGGGACAGTGCGCCGCAGACCGACAGGATGAACCATGTGGGCCGGAACGGGAGCTTATAGTAGAGCACCCACATCACCAGCAGGGACAGCAGTCCGCCGCAGAGCGAGAGAAAGCCTGCCGTCCAGCCGGAGACGAGGAAGACGAACAGCGCCTTGAGCAGGTCGAGATAGAGCGCCTGCCGCGCCCCCATGAAGAACAGTGCATACATCACCACGATGTTCGCAAGGCCCAGCTTCATGCCCGGCGCAAGGCCCGGGATGACCAGTGTGCCTTCGATGAAGGAAAGCGCCATCGCCAGCGCGAACAGCAGGCCGGAAAGTGCGATCTCGTGTGTTTTCTTTGGGTCATGGTTTCGGTTTGCCATCGGCTCTCCCCCTTTGCTGCATCGGTCATTCTTCGCCGCCGGCGGTCTGCTCGTACTGCTCCTGCTCCTCGACGGCGGCCTCCCATGCGGCGAAAAGCTCGTCCTGATGGAAGCGCAGGTCGCTGAGCTCGTCGCTCTTTTCCCGCAAAAGCTGGGGGTCGTTGTAGACCTCCGGCGAGTTTATCTCGTTTTCCAGCTCCACTTCGCGGGCGCCGCAGGCTTCCATCTCGTCCTCGCAGGCTTTGATCTTGGCGCGCAGCTCGGCCCGGCGGCGGCGCTGCTCTTTGCCGTAGCCTGCCTTGGCGGGTTCGCTGCTCTTCTCGGCCACGGGGGCGGGAGCGGCGCGGCCCATCAGGGCGTCATAGCTGGGGTAGATGACCGCCTTGCCGTCCTCGAGGTAGAGGATGGGGCAGGCCAGACTGTTCATCAGGTGGCGGTCATGGGTGACGAGGAGCAGTGTGCCGGTGTAGGCCATCAGCGCCTCGGTCAGGTTCTCGCGGGTGTAGATGTCCAGATGGTTGGTAGGCTCGTCCAGGAACAGCAGGTTCGGGCGTTCCAGCACGATCTCTGCAAAGCGCAGTCGGGCCAGCTCGCCGCCGGACAGGGCCTCGCAGGGCTTGAAGACCGTCTCGCCCCGGAAGCCCAGCTTTGCCAGATGGCTGCGGACTTCCAGCTCGGTCATCCGGGGATACTTGTTCCAGATGACGTCGATGACGCGGCCCGCGCCGATGCGGTCCTGCTGCTGGGCGAAGATGCTGGGCCGTGCGCCGGTGCCAAGGCGGACCATGCCGCCGGAGGGGCGGCGCTTGCCGTCCAGCACCTGCATCAGGGTGGATTTGCCTGCGCCGTTGGGGCCGGCGATGATGAGCCGCTGGCCGCGGCAGACCGTATAGGTGAAGGGCTCCAGCAGGGTGCGGCCGCCGATCTTGATGGTCAGGTTCTTGAGCAGCACCAGCTCATTCCACGGTTCCACGTCGTATTCGAAGCGGAACTTGAGCTGGTTGGTCTCGTCCTGAGGGGCCTCGGTGATCTCCAGCTTTTCCAGCTGCTTGCGGCGGCTCTGGGCCATCTTGGTGGTAGAGGCGCGGACGAGGTTGCGGTCGATGTAGTCCTGTAATTTTTCGGCCAGCGCCACGTCGGCGTCGTGCTGCTTCTGGCGCAGGGCGTCGGCGGCTTCCTTCTGGGGCAGATAGGCCGAGAAGTTGCCCTTATAGGTGGTCATGGTCTGGAACGAGACTTCCCAGATCCTGGTACAGACGTTGTCGAGGAAATAGCGGTCGTGGCTGACCACCAGAACGGCACCGGAGTAGCCCTTGAGGTAGTTTTCCAGCCACTCCATGGTGGCGAAGTCCAGATGGTTGGTGGGCTCGTCCAGAATGAGGACGTCCGGCTTCTCGAGGAGGAGCTTGGCCAGACGGAGACGGGTCAGCTCACCGCCGGAGAGGACGCCCACATTCTTGCTCCAGGTATCCTGCGCAAAGCCCATGCCGGACAGCACCTTCTTGATGTTGACGTCCATGTTGTAGCCGTCGGCGGCGTCGATGATGTTCTGCAGTTCGTCGTGCTTTTCGAGAAGGGCGGCGTCGTCGGGAGAGGCCGCCATCTTCTTTTCCAAGATCTGCATCTGGGCCATGGCGTCCAGCACAGGGGCGAAGGAGGAGCGCATCTCCCCGTAAATATCCAGCGTGACATCGAGCTTTGCGTTCTGCTCCAGATAGCCCAGCGTCACGCCGTGGGTCACGCTGAACTCGCCGTCATAGTCGGTGTAGACGCCGGTCAGGATCTTGAGCAGGGTCGTCTTGCCTGCGCCGTTCTGGCCCACGATGCCGATGCGGTCTTCTTTTTCCACGCTGGCGCTCACGTCGTGCAGGACGACTTTCTCGCCAAAGCTCTTTCCGAGTTTTTCCAAATGAATCAGCATATCGTTCTTCCGTGTTCTTTTCCAGTAGGGTGGATGGAGACATTCCCGCCGTTACAGCTGATGACGGCGGTGCTTGAGGCCGAGGTTCGCCAGCTCTTCCGGCTCCATCACCAGCGGGTAGAGCTCTTCCAGCGAGGCGATCTCGTAGGTGGGGCTCACCTTGCCCGGGTTCTCGGCGTGGCCGGGGTTGAACCAGCAGGTGTCGAGGCCCGCGTTCACGCCGCCCTGAATGTCGCTGGTGAGGCTGTCGCCCACCACCAGGACATGCTCCCGGTTCTCCACGCCCAGAGCGCGGAGGGCGGAGTCGAAGATGCGGCGGCTGGGCTTCTCGCTGTCCAGCTTCTCGGAGACGAAGACGTCCTCAAGGTAGGCCCCGATGCCGGATTCTGCCACCCGGCGGCTCTGCACCTTCTCGAAGCCGTTGGTCACGATGGCCAGCGTCGCCACCTCGGAAAGCTCCCCGAGGACGTCCGGCACATTGGGGGTCATCAGGTCGGGGTGGGAGGAGAGGTGGTCGAGGTAGCAGCGGTTCATCTCCGCGCCGTCACCGGCTGCGTTGATGGCCTTGAGGAAGCGGGTGAAGCGCTCCCCCATCAGCTTGTCGCGGCGTATCTGGCCCTTTTCCAGCTGACGCCAGAGCTCCGAGTTGATGTCCCGGTAGGTCTGCACCGTCCCGGCGTCCGGCTCGATGCCGTATTCCACCAGCGTCTCAGCCAGCGCCTTGTTCTCGGCGGCGTCAAAGTCCAGGAGCGTATTGTCTGCATCGAAGAGGATGCAATAATATTTTGCCATGTTTCTTTCCCTTCTCTATCATGTTTCGAGCCGCCTGCCGCTTCGAGCGGGCGCGGCTGCGGTGCGGTTTGAGAACAGCGAGAAGCCAGCCCCGCCCGGCAGAGCTGGCTTCTCGTATTTTTTATCATTCCAACGTCATTTCATAGGTTTCTTCGTCAGACTGGTCCGGCAGGTTCCCGCTGCACTTGCAGTGTGGCGTGCAGGCGCACTCTTTTGCGATGCACTTTGCCATCTGCTCCTCCGTCACGCCGTTCTCGACGTTTTCCCAATCCATGTCGTAGTAGTCCACGCTGCCGTCGGTCACATCTTCTGCGCCGGGCAGGCCGAGGACTTGCATTTCTTCACGGAACATCCGCTCGCCTCCTCTCGGCTCAGCCTATGCGGCTTTGCAGAGGAAGGTGCGGGGCGTCATTCTGCCTTGCTTTCGGCTTCCTTGCCGGCGGAGGCTTCCGGCTTGGTTTCGGCCTTGGGCTCTGCCTTAGACTCCGCTTTGGACTCCGAAGCAGCTTCCGACTTGGACTCGGCCTTGCTTTCGGACTCCGACTCTGCCTTGGAGCTGCCAGACGCCGTGCTGGACGATGCCGGCGACGAACTGCTGGTGCTGTGGGAAGAGCTGCCCGAGCTTGCAGAGGAAGAGGATGTACTGCCGGAAGAACCGGCATGGGACGAGGACGAGCTGCTGGTGGAGCCGGACTCGCTGGTCACACCGCTGCCGATGGTGATGGTCAGGGTGTTGCTGCTCACCTTGCAGTCGTTGTAGGTGACGACGGCGTGGATCTTATAAGAAGCGTTGACCATGGAGCTGTCCACCACCACAGTGATGCTGGACTTGCCGGCGGCCTGCGTGACCTCCTGACCGTTGGCGTACCAGCGCAGGTTCTCGGTCTTGGCGTACTTGCCGCTCAAGGCAGCCTTGAAGGTGTAGGAGCTGCCCACAGCGCCCTTGCCCTCGCTGGTGATGTGGACGGAGGCCGTGCCGAAGACTGCCGTGACATCCAGATTCTGTTTGAAGTCGGTGTCGGTGCGGGTCTTGCTGGTGAGGCCGTCGCTCCACTTGACGAAGACGTGGCCCTCCGCCGGGACAGCGGTCACGGTGATGGATTTATCGGGGTCGGTGACGGTGTAGGTCACAGAGCTGTTGCCGGTGTCATTGCCGACGCTCAGGGTGCCGCCGCCGTTTTTGTCCACACGGTAGCGGGCCTCGAACTTTTTGCCCTCGCTGGTGCTCTCGCTGGAAGAGCTCTCCGAGCTGCTGGCGCTCTCGGCCTGACTCTCGCTGGAGCTGACAGCCTCCGAGCTGGGAGCGGCCACGGCGGAGCTGGGGTTGGAGACATACTCCATGGTGCGGGTGGGGATATTGTTGGTGTCGGGGCGGCGGTCCTCGGTCTGCAGGGCGTGGGTGCGGAGATAGTTCAGCACTGCCTTGAGGCCGGCGCTCTTGAGGTGGATGTCGCCGCTGGTGTAGTAGTCCGCGATGCCGTAGCCGTCGCTGCCCTTGAGGGCCTCGGCGGAGTTAAGGAAGCGGACGCCCAGCTGCTCGCAGAGATCCAGAAGGGCCATGTTGAAGTCGTCGATCCTGGCCTGGTCCATGTGGGGGTAGTTGGAGTGGTCAGCCGGGACCGGCGGCACCGTGTTGACGATGATGTCGGTGTAGGGGTAGCTCTGCTGGATGGCCTGGATGAGGGCCGTGTAGTGGGCGATGAAGTCCGAGACTTCCATCCCGGTGTCGTTGGTGCCGAAGGTCATGACCACACGGCGGGGCTTCATCATGGCCACCGCCTGAGGGATGGTGTAGTGGTTGGAGTCCTTCTTAAAGGTAACGATGCCCTCGTTGAGCGCTACCTGGGTGCCGATGCCCTCTTTGGCGCAGAACTGCTGCAGGGAGATGAGGCCGTTGTTATAGAGGCGGACGGTGTTGGAATCGCCCAGAAAAAGGGTGTCGTTCAGATAGTCCGTGCCGGCGTCGGCGGTCTCCGTCAGCAGAGCGGTGGAGGCGTTGTCGATCTGGTAGTGGCCCGACAGGTCTTCGCCGGGGGCAGCGGGTCCCTCTGCAGGCTCCGAGACGGAGGGGGCAGGCTCCTCCTTTTTGAGGAGGGTGGTGGTGATGCCGAAGGTCAGCAGCACCGCCAGCACGCAGAGGATGCAGACCAGAACGGCCCGATGCTGCATGGGAGTCATGGTTTCGTTTTGTTGTTGTCTTTTTTGACTCATAGATTCAGTCCCTCTCGTTTCAGGAATGGGAAGGCTCGTCCACCGGGCGGAGAGCCCAGTCCGTCAGCTCTTTGCAGTCAGCGGCCATGAAGACCGGCGCAAAGGGGGCGACCTCTTCCCTGCCGCCGTAGCCGTAGAGCACAGCGGCGGCGTCCAGCCCGCAGTTCACAGCGCCCTGCATATCGTCCCGGCGGTCGCCCACCATCAGCACCCGCTTGCCCTGCATGACGGGCTGGGCGAGGACGTGGCGGATGACGTCGGTCTTGTTGTCGCGGCTCTCATCCATGGACGCGCCGCCCACGAAGGAGAAGTAAGGCGCAAGGCCCTGCTCTTCGAGGATGGGCCTCACAACGTCGGTGGGCTTGCAGGTGGCCGTGCAGAGGGTCAGGCCCGCAGCCTTGAGACGGCCCAGCATCTCCACCACGCCGGGGTAGACGTCGCCCTCGTGGCAGCCCTTGGCGGCGTAGCTCACGCGGTAGCGCTTCGTGGCCTCCTCGATTTTTGCAGGGTCGGAGAAATGCTCGCCGAAGCTCTTGCGGAGGGGCGGGCCGATGTAGCGGCCAAGGTCGCTCCGGGCGACGTCAACGCCCATGGAGCTGAAAACTTCTTCCAGTGTATTGAGAATGCCGGGGGCGGAATCGATGAGCGTACCGTCCACGTCAAACAGGATCGCATCGTAGTGCAGCAAGGTCAGGTTCCCCTTTCTCTTTGGATAAACATTATATAGTATAGCACAGATTTCGATATTCAGCAATTCCAACAAAACACTTTTCCGACTTTTATACATATTTTTAGGCAGCCCCGCCCCGGAAAGCAAAAACTGCCCACCCATTGCGGGCGGGCAGTCGCATTTTGACATCAGCTCTCGGTGGTGGTGCAGTTCCCCGTCGAGGGGTAGTAGAGGTTGTTGGCGATGAATTCCAGCTTCTCTTTCAGCACCAGCTCAAGGTTCGCCACGGCGTGGACCATGTTGGTGGCGGAGTCGTTGACTTCCAGCAGCTTGCACAGGTCCAGCTCCTCCATGCTGAGGGCGGCTTTCATCTTCTGGCTCTCGGCGCAGAGGATGTGGCTCAGGGCCGACTCCTGCAGAGCGATGCTCTCCATCAGATCGATGACGGCCTGGTCGAGGGAAACTCTCGGCAGCGCGGGGCAGCCGCAGGAAACGCAGGGGGTGCAGTTGGTGGTATCAGCCATAAGAAGGACCTTCCTTTCTATAATAGGAATCGGGCGCAGTCCATCCTATGTGCCTCGCCGCCCGGATGTCACTCCGGCTTTGCGGTCTTCTGTACCTTCTCGATGGTGTCGCGGTAGCCGCCGGAGCCGTACTGGATGCAGCGGTTGATGCGGCTGATGGTGGCGGTGCTGATCTCCACCGCCTTTACGATCTGGTCGTAGGTGCTGCCGCCGAGCAGGAGCTTGGCCGCTTCCAGACGCTGGGCCATATCGGAGATCTCCTTGACCGTGCAGAGGTCTTCGAAGAAGTTGTAGCACTCCTCCCTCGTCTCAAGACTCAGGATCGCGTCGAACAGTGCGTCGGTGGTGGGGTTTCTTCTGGGGTTCTTGTCCGCCATAGCTGCCTCCTTCAGGGCAAAGTGCCGCGGGGTGCGGCACGGTTCTTTCTATTACTCTGTTACTTTAGCACTTGAAAGTGTAAAAGTCAAGTGTTCGGTCTTTCTTTCCGGGGGGTTAGCAGATTTCACCTGTGGAGGCATTCAGTTTTATTCATCTCACATCTGAACAAAAATCGCCTAAATTTTCTTAGTTTCTCCCCCGCAAAAATGGCACAGTCTCCTAACTTGCCCAAAATATATTGACAAGTTATGAAATCAGGACTAAAGTATACACAATCATTCGGCAAATGCAATGAACAGGACATGACTTTTCGCATTCCCTGCGCTCAGAGAGCCGCCATTCCGGTGCAAGACGGCAGCACAGTGCGATCAGCCCTCACCTGCGAGCAGCCTGTGCGAACCCGCTTGCGGCAGTAGTGCATGGCCGTTCAGCCCACGTTACAGGGCGGCGTATCGGCGGCCAAACGCCTGTACGCGCAAGCGGCTGCTCCCGAAAGCAGCAAACGAAGTGGTACCGCGGAGAACGACCGGTGCAGATGCACCGTTTGGCCTTCGTCTTCGAGGAAGATAGGATACATCTTTGTGTCTCTATCTTTCATGAGGACGGAGGCTTTTTTCACCCCTCCGGGCCGTTTCGCCTGCTCTGCTTTTGGGCACAGACGCTCTGTCTGGCACATTGCCGGTTGCCGGTGTGAAAGAAAGGAAAGAGGTATAAAGAAATGAATACGCTGGTCATCGTTTTGATCGCAGCCGTGTGTCTGTTCGGCGCTTATACGCTGTATGGCCGCTGGCTGGCCAACAAATGGGGCATCGACCCCACCGCCAAGACCCCCGCAGTCGTCCATGAGGATGGCCGTGACTATGTCCCCACCAACGGCTGGACCGTCTTTGCACATCAGTTCAGCTCCATCGCCGGTGCAGGCCCTGTCACCGGTGCCATCCAGGCTGCTGCTTTCGGCTGGCTGCCTGTCCTGCTGTGGGTGCTGCTGGGCGGCATCTTCTTCGGTGCTGTCACCGACTTCGGCGCTCTGTACGCTTCCGTCAAGAACGACGGCAAGAGCATGGGCATGCTGATCGAGAAGTACATCGGCAAGACCGGCCGCAAGCTGTTCCTGCTGTTCTGCTGGCTGTTCTGCGGCATCGTCATTGCAGCGTTTGCTGACATGGTGGCCGGAACCTTCAACGCCTTCGGCGCCGACGGTGCTCTGGCGGAGACTGCTCAGACCAACGGCGCTGCCGGTATGGTCTCCATCATGTTCATGGTCTTCGCTGTCGTCTTCGGCCTCATCCAGAAGAAGTTCAACTTCTCCGGCTGGAAAGAGAGCCTCATCAGCATCGTCTTCATCGTGCTTTCCTTCGTCATCGGTGCAAACCTGCCCCTCATTCTGGGCAAGGCTGCATGGAGCTATATCACCTTCGTCTACATCTTCTTTGCCGCAGTTCTGCCCATGTGGCTGCTGAAGCAGCCCCGTGACCACATGACCACCTTCATGTTCGTGGCCATGATCATCGGCGCTGTGGTCGGCCTGCTGGTCGCCCACCCCACCATGAACCTGCCCGTCTTCACCGGCTTCACCAACGAGAAGCTGGGTACCATGTTCCCCATCCTGTTCGTCACCGTGGCCTGCGGTGCTGTCTCCGGCTTCCACAGCCTCGTCTCTTCCGGCACTTCCTCCAAGACCGTCGAGAACGAGAAGGATATGCTGAAGGTCGGCTATGGTGCCATGATCCTCGAGAGCCTGCTGGCTGTTCTGGCCCTCTGCGTCGCCGGTGCCGCTGCCGCTGCTGACGGCACTCCCGCTGCTGGCACCCCGTTCCAGATCTTCAGCCGCGGCGTTGCCGGTTTCTTTGAGATGTTCGGTGTCCCCGCTTATGCCGCTACCGTCTTTATGACCATGTGCGTTTCCGCACTGGCTCTGACCAGTCTGGATGCCGTGGCCCGCATCGGCCGCATGAGTTTCCAGGAGCTGTTCAGCGTGGACGACATGGAGCACGCTGAGGGCTGGCGCAAGCTGCTCTGCAACGTCTACTTCTCCACCTTCCTCACTCTGGTGTTCGGCTTCATCCTGACCAAGATCGGCTACGCCAACATCTGGCCCCTGTTCGGTTCTGCCAACCAGCTGCTGAGCGCTCTGGTCCTGTCTACCCTGTGCGTCTTCCTGAAGGTCACCGGCCGCAGCAACAAGATGCTCTTCCCCCCGCTGATCATCATGCTCTGCGTCACCTTCACCGCTCTGGTGCAGCGTCTCATGGCGATGGTCAAGGCCATCAGCAATGCCGCTGCTGTCACCATCCCTGCCGGTGAGACCACCTGGGGCGCTGTGTTCATCGCCAACGGCCTGCAGCTCATCCTGGCTGTCCTGCTGATCGTTCTGGGCCTGAACATCGTGTTCCACTCCTTCTCCGCCTACAAGAAGGCAGAGCACAACAGCGAGGCCAAGGCCTGATCTGTTGACCGCTGTTGACTGAATAAGCGCAAAACGCCGCTGACGGTTCGGAAGCCGTCGGCGGCGTTTTTGTTCTGTTCCTGTTACAGCATCTTCACCATGATGATCTCATCCCGATAGGTGCCGTCCTTCAGCTTAAAGGCCCGGGGCTGGATGCCATAGCGCTCAAAGCCAACCTTTTCATAGAGATGGATGGCGCGGCTGTTATCGCTGTACACCCCCAGCTCCAACTGCTCGAAGCCGTTGGCCCGGGTCTGGTCGATGGCAAGCTGCATCAGGTAGCTGCCCAGACCGCAGCCCCAATACTCTTTCCGGACAGAGATGCCCATTACGGCACGATGGCGGTATTTGATATGCGGCCGCAGCTGTGCAACGCCGACACCCCCGACCTGCTCTTCCCCGTCGAATACACCGACCTCAAAGTTCACAGGGCTTTCCCCGCAGTCTGCAAGCCGATTCCCCATCGCTTCCAGACTCACCCCTTCCTCCGGGTATCGGGCCATAAAATAGGTCTCGCTGTAGGTTACATTGCGGAATGCATTCAATGCCTCAGCATCGTCCGCGCACAAGCTGCGCACCGTCAGCACTTCCCCGCTGGGCAGGGTGAATGTTCTGGGTTCGATCTTCATGTTCCTCTCTCCCTTTTCTGTTATTCGTTCTATGATAGCATACTTCCCGTTCAAACACAACCAAAAAGAGCCGCAGCACCCTGTTACAGGCACTGCGGCTCTCGTATGCTTTAAGCAGTAGAAGCTGGCTTACTTCACCATGCTTGCGACTTCAGCAGCGAAGTCGTCAGAACGCTTCTCCAGGCCCTCGCCCTTGACGAAGTGGGTGAACTTGATGACCTTGATGTCGCCGCCCAGGTCCTTTGCGACCTTGGCAGTGTACTGACCGACGGTCATGTCGCCGTCCTTGACGAACTCCTGATCGACCAGGCAGTTCTCCTTGAAGTACTTCTTGATCTTGCCCTCGATCATCTTCTGCTTGACAGCGTCGGGCTTGTTGGCGTTCTTCGGGTCGTTGGCCATCTGAGCGAGGAGGATCTCCTTCTCCTTGGCGACGACCTCAGCAGGGACAGCAGCCTCATCGACGTAGCTGGGGTTAGCAGCTGCGACCTGCATGGCAACATCCTTGCCGTATGCAGCGAACTCGTCCTTAGCCTCGATGCCGTTGGTGGTCTCGAAGTTGACCAGGATGCCGTGGGTGCCGCCGCCGTGGACGTATGCAGAGCAGACGCCCTCGTAACGGACGAAACGGCGGACCTTGATGTTCTCCTTGATGACCAGGATGAGGTTCTTCAGAGCCTCATCGACGGTCTCGCCGCTCTCGGTCTTGCATGCCATCAGAGCCTCGACATCAGCGGGATTCTGCTTCATGATGACCTTGGTGGCCTCCTTGACGAAGGCGACGAACTTGTCGTTCTTGGCGACGAAGTCGGTCTCGGCATTGACCTCGATGACGACGCCCACCTTGCACTCGGGGCAGTAATCGGCGTAGACCATGCCCTCGGCAGCCACGCGGCTTGCCTTCTTGGCGGCGGTAGCCAGACCACGCTCACGCAGGATCTCGACAGCCTTCTCGAAGTTGCCGTCAGCCTCGGTCAGAGCCTTCTTGCACTCCATCATGCCGCAGTCGGTCTGCTTGCGCAGTTCCATAACGTCCTTTGCAGTAATAGCCATTTTGGTATTCTCCCTTACACAGTATTTGTTGGTTTGTGAGAATTTCGGGAAATCAGGCGTTTGCTGCGTCCTCAGCGGGAGCGGCCTCCTGGTTGCCCTGCTTGCCTTCCAGCACAGCGTCAGCCATAGCGCCAGCGATCAGCTTGACAGCGCGGATAGCGTCGTCGTTGCCGGGGATGACGTAGTCGATCTCGTCGGGGTTGCAGTTGGTATCAACGATCGCAACGATGGGGATGTTCAGCTTGCGGGCCTCAGCAACAGCGATGCGCTCCTTGTGGGGGTCAACGATGAACATGGCCTTGGGCAGGGTCTTCATGTTCTTGACGCCGCCGAGGTACTTGTCCAGCTTCTCCATCTCCAGCTCCAGCTTGGCCACTTCCTTCTTGGGCAGCAGCTCGAAGGTGCCGTTGTCCTTCATGTTCTGCAGCTGAGCCATACGGTCGATGCGCTTGCGGATGGTGCGGAAGTTGGTCAGCATACCGCCCAGCCAGCGAGCGTTGACGTAGTGCATGCCGCAGCGCAGAGCCTCGTCACGGATGGACTCCTGAGCCTGCTTCTTGGTGCCAACGAACAGGATGTCGCCGCCCTCAGCTGCAACTTCCTTCACGTAGTTGTAAGCCTCGTCCAGCTTCTTGACGGTCTTCTGCAGGTCGATGATATAGATGCCGTTGCGCTCGGTGAAGATATACTTCGCCATCTTGGGGTTCCAGCGGCGGGTCTGGTGACCAAAGTGAACGCCTGCCTCGAGAAGCTGCTTCATAGAAACGACTGCCATAGTAAAATTACCTCCAAAATTTGTTTTGCCTCCGCACACCGTGATCCACTGACATATCGGATGCCGGCGGACTGCCCTCCACTCGTCAGAGCACAAAAGGGCATAGTGATGCGTGTGTAATGCTAAGTAATAATAGCACAAACCTCTGGCCGTTGCAAGGGGTTTTCGTGCTTTTTTCTAAAATGGAACGCACTTTTTCGTCAATCTGCGCCCTCGGCCAGCTCCTCGAGCCCCATCCGGCTCAGGGCATAGCCTTTGCCGAACATGAGGTCGTACTGGAGCAGCCAGTGTTCATCGCTCCACTTCTGCTGCAAAGAGGTCAGCTCGTTCGAAGTGGTGCCGTCCTTCTCCAGGATGGTGCCGCGGGTGTTGGCCCGGTAGGCAGCCCGGAGCTGACGGCCAAGGAACTGGAAGTAGGCGGGCTGACGCAGGCCGAACAGCTCCATCATCACCGGCGAGATGTCGTAGGCGGCGATGGTGCCGAGGTCTACCGCCCGGTCGGAGTAGTTCGACCACATGAGCAGGGTGGTCTGATGGAGGCGGGGGTCGGCGCTGGACCCGCTGGCGTAGCCGCTGCGGGTGTAGATGTCGTAGTTGGAATCGATGGGGTTGTAGTGGTCGCCCCAGAACACGAGGATGACCGGCTCGTCCACCTGCGAGAAGTAGTCCGTCAGCCTGCCCAGCATGGCGTCGGCGTCCCGGATGCCGGTGGCAAAGTCTTCCAGCGCACCCACGGTGCTGGCCTTGAGGCCCGCCGGGGCTTCGGTGACCTTCACCCGCTGGTCGTCAGGGTAGTTGTCCTTATTATAATTGGTGTGGTTCTGCATGGTGACGGCGTGGAGGAAGACGGGGGCGTCGGACTGGGCCTTCATGGTCTCGTACTGACCGATGATCTGGTCTGCCATGGAGTCGTCGGTGACGAGGCCGGTGGTCCAGTAGTGGCGGCGCACCTTCTGGACGCCCTGCATCTTCTCGAGGCTGATGAAGTCGTCGAGGCCGAGGTTGGGGTAGGCCGTGTCGCGGCTCCAGTATCTGGCCCAGAAGCAGTGGACCGCCGCCGTCTGATAGCCCTGCGTCTTGAGGTAGCTGGGCAGGGCGAACATGGGCTTGGTCACGTGCTGCTGGTAGGGCTTGCTGCCGCTGGGCAGATAGGACACCGAGTAGCCCGTCAGGGCCTCGAACTCCACGTCACAGGTGCCGCCGCCGAAGCTGGGGCTGTAGACCCGGCCAGAGGCGCTGGTCTGCTGCAGGGCGTGGAGGTTGGCCGAGACGTCGGTGTCGAACTGGAAGCCGTACTGTTCCAGCTCCGAGACGTCCCAGTAGGACTCGTCCATCACATAGAGGATGGTGGGCTGCTTCACCTGTTCGTCTGCCGGGGTCTGGGCGGCGTAGGAGTCGGGCCAGGCCGGGCCGGTGGTGTACTTCTCCCCTGCCTCCACGTCGTCGAGGATGGCGTTGATGGCCTCCTCGGAGTAATCCTCGGGCTTGTCGATCTCCAGATTCGTCAGGTTGGTGAGGAAGCTGGTGATGACGCCGTAATAGCGGTAGTAGCGGTCCTGCATCCATGCGTCGGGCAGGATGCCCAGCGACTGGGTGACGGCAGGCTGCAAAAACACCCCGAAGATGAGGGCGCAGGTGGCCGCTGTGCTGGCTGCAAAGCCCGCCAGACGCTGCACCCAGGGCAGCTTCTGACGCCCCCGGTAGAGGAAGAAGGAGCCGACGGTCAGAGCCAGCACCACGACGCCGGAGACGACCATGCTCTTCTGGACGTGGATGCCCGCCGCGGAGGCCACACCGGCGGCCTCGGACACCTGCATCAAATCCCACGGGAGGAAGGGCTCGCCCCGGAGCTGCAGGATGTAAAAGTCCACCGTGGCGGGCAGACAGCCCAGCAGGGCCGACAGGAGGGTGGCCAGCGGGGCGAAGCGGGTGAGCCAGTCCACCGCCATCCAGACGAGGAAGAGCAGCCCCCACGCCAGCAGGTAGGCTTCCGCGTGGGGAAAGATGTACTGTACAAAGGTATCTCCGCTCAGGGTGCCGCGGGCGATGTACTCGGTGAGCACCAGAAACAGAAGGGTGGCCGCAGGCGGAAACAGCAGCCGCGCCCCGTGCAGCCGGAGGGACGCAGCACTCGGATGGTGTGTCATAAAGAAGTTCCTTTCACTTCTGCGTTTTTCTTATTATTGAGGCGGCAGACTCCGCCCCAGTCCTCTATTATAATCATCCCGCCTCCAAAATCCAGCCCTGACGGGCAAAAAACGGGTGAAAATCTTTCATCCGTTCAGCCACTGACGCAATTTATCCAGCAGTCCCCCGTGGGAGGGCGGCGGGGCGGGGATGTCCGTCCGCACGAGGATGGCGTCCAGACCGATGCGCTCGATGTCGGCCCAGGGGATGGTCAGGGTCTCGTCCCGGCCCAGCAGCCCGAAGAGCCGGGGCCGCCCCAGCAGAAGCAAACTCCCGATGCGGGCCGTGTCGGCGTCCAGCTCCAGATCGTCCACCCGGCCAAGGCAGGCCCCGTCCTTCAGCTGGACGACTTCCTTGCTGCACAGCTCCCGAAAGGTCATCTCCCCCGCCCCCTTACAGTCCCATCCTATGCCGGGGCGGGCCGGACCATGCAAAAGGGCTGGAAAATACTGCCCCGGATGTGCTATACTGGGCGCAGGGACATCCCAACTTTTTTTAAGAGGTATCATCGATGTATAAAAATATCGTGTTCGACTTCGGCGGCGTCATGGTGGATTTCGACCCCCACAAGTACCTCATCGACCTGTTCGGGAACCGGGGGCTGGAAGAGGAGGTCTACGACCTGACCTTCGGCAGCAGAGAATGGCGGCTGCTGGACGCAGGCCGCATCACCCGCCGGGAGGCCAACGAGCGGATGCTCCAGCGGGCCAGGGCCGTGGGCCGGGGCTTCGAGGTGGAGGGCGTGCTGGACGACTGGATGAGCATGCTCCGCCCCCGCCGCCGGATGCAGACGCTGGTGGAGCAGCTCAAGCATCGCGGCTACTGCGTCTACTACCTGAGCAACATCCCCGAGGACGTGCTGGACCTGCTGATGCACCGGGACTTCGAGGGTCTCTTCGACGGCGGCGTGGCCTCCTGCGAAGTGAAGGTCAACAAGCCCGACCCCCGCATCTATCAGGCCCTGCTGGACAAGTACCATCTCCGGGCCGATGAGTGCATCTTCATCGACGACCGGGCCGACAACCTCGTAGCCGCCAGCGCTCTGGGCTTCGGCACCTACGAGATGCACAGCGTCGGCACCCTGCTGCGCAGCCTGCCCACCTTCGGCGTCAGCCTCCACTAAAGGCACAAATGATAAAAGACCCCTGCCCGACGGCCTTGCCGGGCAGAGGTCTTTTTGTTGCGCAAAGCTTACTTCTTCTCGTAGCTCTGGCAGTAGTGCGGGATGTCCACCTGCTGAGAAGAGCAGGCGCAGCGCTCCGTCACCGTGATCTCGGGCAAGTCACACTTGCTGCTCCCCACGTTGTGGCGGCACTCGCAGACATCACAGCGGACACCTGTGTTTTCCATTCATTCATCACCTCTTTGTCCCTAGGTTGCCCCAAAGACGCGGGATGATGCAGGATGGGTCGGTGTTATTTTTTACCAGTTGGCCAGATCAGCGCCCAGCTTGCGGCAGGCAGCCTGAACGTCGTCATCGGGCGTCTCGTTGCAGATGAGGCCCTCGTCGCTGAACAGCTGTGCGCCGTCCTCTTTGGCGCGCTCGCACCAGTCGCGCATCCACTGGCCGTCGCCCCAGCCGTAGGAGCCGAACAGAGCCACCTTCTTGCCGTTCAGAGAGCCTTCGAGGCCCGCGAACATCGGCTCGAACTCGCTCTCCTCCAGCTGCTCCGCGCCCATGGCGGGGCAGCCGAAGGCCACCACGTCATACTCGCCCAGCTTTGCTGCGTCCATCTCGGCGCAGGGGACGATGGCGGCGGCAGCGCCTGCACCCTCCGCGATGCAGTTTGCCATGGTCTCGGTGTTGCCGGTGGCGCTCCAGAATACGATTGCTACTTTGCTCATACTATTCAGCCTCACTTTTGATTTATTGGGTTAGCTGCTTCTAACTTCTTGCTCCATAAAAATGCGTCGGAAGCAGGCTCAGACGCATCTCTTTAGTTAGATTTCTCTAACCGTCCATAGGATACCACAGCGCCGCTGCTTTGTCAAGCGGTCGCAGAGGCTAACTTTTCCAGAAGTTTTACCCCGCTCTCACCAGCCGGAATGCCACCGTCAGCACCCCCAGGATGACCGGCTGATGGAGCAGATAGAGCACCAGCGAGTGACGGCCCATCCAGCCCAGCGGCGGGCAGACCGACCGGCGCAGCGGCGCGAGGCGTCCGCGCCCCACGAGGTGGTGGAGGAAGTACCCCACCCAGAACAGAAACAGCCAGGGCAGCAGCGGGAAATAGTCGGTGGAGAAAAAGCTCTTGGGCATGAAGCCCAGATAGGCCGTGGTGTAGCTGGCGTAGAGGGCCTGCGGCAGGGCCAGACGCCCGCCCGGCAGGTTCCAGAAGCCCTTCATCGTGGGGTAGGTCGCCCAGAACAGCAGGGCGCTGAGGGCCACGCCCACGGCGGGCGGGACGCGGCGAAACAGCGGGTCCAGCGCGGCGGTGAGGAGCATGGACGAGCCCAGCAGGGTCAGCACCCCGAACCACACCACGTCCTCGGGCAGGAAGAGCAGGGTGACGGCTGTGACCAGCGCCCCTGCCCCGAAGACGACGGCTCCCCGCCGGAACGGATGATGCCCCAGCGGCAGGCAGAAGCCCGAAAGCAGGATAAAGACCCAGCAGATGCTCTGCTGCCACACAAAGCCCGGGAGTCCGGTGTACCACTTCTGGGCCACGCCGAAGAGGAACACCACGTCCCACATCCCGTGGTAGAGCATCATGCTGATGAGGTCGAGTCCCCGCAGCTCGTCCAGAAGACGATAGCGGGCGGCAGTTTGCGGTTCCATAGAGTCCTCCTTCCCTCTTCCTGATAAGACTGGGGAAATTATAGCACAAAAAGACCTCCCTGCAAAGACAGGGAGGCCGCAGTGGTTCAAAGCTTACTTCTCGTCGCGGGGCAGCAGGCAGTTGAGCAGGATGGCCACGAAGGCAGCAGGCACGATGCCGCTCTCACCGCAGATGAGCTGGACGAACTGGGGGGTGTTGGCGAGGATCTTGGCGTTTGCGCCCATGCCGTAACCCACGCCCAGCGCCACAGAGACGATGGTCAGGGTGCGGGGAGTCATCTTCTCCTTGGTGATGAGCTGGATGCCCGACACCACGATGGAGGAGAACATCATGACGGCAGCGCCGCCCAGAACGGCCTGGGGCATGATGGAGATGAGTGCGCCCAGCTTGGGGATGAGGCCGCAGAGCATCAGGAAGATGGCACCAGTGGCCAGTGCGCCCCGGTTGACCACCTTGGTCATGGCCACGAGGCCCACGTTCTGGCTGAAGGAGGTGTTGGGCAGGACGCCGAAGCAGGCGGCGACGGTGGAGCCGAGGCCGTCGCAGATGATGCCGCCGCTCAGCTCCTTATCGGTGGCCTCGCGGCCCATGCCGCCCTCCATGACGCCGGAGATGTCGCCCACCGTCTCCACGGCGGTGACGATGAACATGATCATGACGGGCAGGATGGCGCGGAGGTCGAAGACGATCTTGACCGGCACCAGCTTCGGGATGGCGAACCAGCTGGCCTCAGCGACCTTGTTCCAGTTCAGCACCCATGCTTTGGTGAACTCCACGCCGTCGGCGGTGACGCCGGTGGTGGGCAGGACGAAGCCCATGACGATGGCTGCCAGATAGCCCGCGATGATGCCCACGAGGATGGAGGAAGAGCTGAAGAAGCCATTGGTCCAGTGCTTGAAGAAGAGGATGACCACCAGCACGAAGACGGCCAGCAGCAGGTTCTCCACCGAGCCGAAGTCCTTGGCTGCGTTGCCGCCGCCGAAGGAGTTGACGCCCACGGAGATGAGGGACAGGCCGATGGACAGGACGACCGTGCCGGTGACCACCGGCGGGAACAGCTTGCGCAGGGGCTTCAGGAAGACGCCCAGCACGCTCTCGAACAGGCCGCCCAGAATGGATGCGCCCATCATAGCGCCGTAGGCCGTGACGCCGCCGCCCATGGTGGCAGCCACGCTGTTGAACACGCCCAGAAAGCCCGAGCTGGTACCCATGATGATCGGCACTTTGCCGCCCACAGGGCCGAGGCCGTACAGCTGCACCAGCGTGACGATGCCCGCCACGAACATGGCGTTCTGCAGCAGGCTCACCTGCAGGTCTGCGAACTCACCGCCCGCGAGGCCGCAGGCGCTGGTGATGATGAGCAGCGGGGTGAGGTTGCCCACGAACATGGCGAACACGTGCTGCAAGCCCAGCGGGACCGCGTGGCGCAGCGGCATTTTCGCCTCAAACTCATATGCCGAATTTTCCAGTTCAGCGCTTTTTATCATATTCCTGGCTCCTTTACTTCACTTCAGGTTTTTGTAACAAGCATAGAAAATTATAGCAGACCGGAACCGGGAACGGTAGGGCTTTTTCGAGTTTTTATTCATATTTTCGTCATAAGTCGTACTTATGGTGGGCGCCCTCTCCGTCATTGCTTCGCAATGCCACCTCTCCCAGAGGGAGAGGCTTTGGCATGTCGGTCAGCTTTCGTCTGGACGCCTGAGGCCCGACAGGGCGCAAAAGGGCGGGCCTTGCTACAGAGGGCAGGCCCGTCTTAGTACAACCTCTCAGTCTGCTTCGCAGACAGCTCCCCTAGTAGGGGAGCCTCTGGCGAAACCGTTCACTTTGCGGGGACTGCCAAAGCCTCCCCTCGGTAGGGGAGGTGGCACGGCGTCAGCCGTGACGGAGAGGTTGGACTAAGACAGAGCCTTTCCTTTGTAGGAAAGTCCGGCTCGCAGCATCGCTCCCTGTATCTTTTTGCCGAAGTTTATGGTATACTTATTTTGCACCCGGTGCCTGCGCATTGACACCTGATCAACAGGACGGTATGGGGAAAAAACCTGCTGCTGTTGCAGAAGAACTTGTTTTTTCAAACTCTATGCCGACAAGCTGGAAAAACGGCGCTTTACCCAGAATGTCCAGCCGCAAAAAAATTGCGGACTACTTTGGCATTACCGTTGAAGAGCTTATGGGTACAAAAAAAGAGCCCGCCGGGATGGGCGAGCTCGACAAACAGATGCAGGAAATTGTGGAGTTGCTTTTTGTTGTATCTATAATTTTGTGTTACAACAGCTATAAGCTGAAATCCAGAGGAAAGAGGAACATCGAATGAAAATTACAGAAAAATGCAAAGTTATTGTGGCGAGCAGCCTTGTGGCCGCTCTGATGACAGGTACTGCATTGCCCGCGCTGGCCGCCAGCCCCGCCGGGGACGTTCCTTTTGCGGTGCTTGCGCAGCAGAATAGTGCTGTAACGCCGGAGCAGGTAGAAGCGCTGATCAGCCAGATCGGTACTGTCACGCGCAGCAGACGCGCGGCAATCGTGGCCGCTTTGGATGCCTATAACCAGTTGGATGATGCAGGAAAAGCTGCTGTCACCAATTTTGGTGTGCTGGCAGAAGCACAGCAGATTCTTGGTATTCAGGATGCACTTGCAAAGTGCAATGTCAACTACGATGCAGTAGAAGACTGCTGGGCGATTACAACCCCGCATGATGACAGCATCGATAAGCGCAAGACGTGTGGCATTGGCCCCAACCTTTATATCTGGGACAAGGGGAACACGATTGTTTTCTGGGAAGATTTTACTTACATGGGCTCTTCCGAGCTGGATATCTATGACATCATTCTGCGCGGTGGAGATTATAAGTACACTTACGTTTGCGATTATGATAACTCCGATTATGGATACGACAAAGAGCTTGGTAAATGGTTTGCATGGGCCACCTTTGAAATGGAAGACAGTGAAGTCGAATGGTTGCGAAACCTTTTGAGTGCCGATACCGTTATCATGCGTTTCGAGGGAACGGATTATAGCAAGTTTGATTACACATGGACGGAGCAGGACCGGCAGGCAATCACCGATATTATTGACCTCTATAATCTTCTGAAAGCAGTTACACCGGAAGTGCGTGAAAAAGCACTGCGTAACTAAAAGGAGCCCGGGTTGCGGCTCCCAGCGTCTGCTTCGCTGCCGCTCGCATCCTGCTGGCCGCGGCCCCAACAGCTCCTCCCTGTTTCCGCCACTGGCGGCGGTCGTCGCCGTTGCACATCATCTGCAAGTGGCTTGACCGGTACGACGATGACCGTAAGCCCAACTAAATGAAAAGCCCCCTTGGAGGTAGCGACTCCGAGGGGGTTTTTCCTTTTTGGGGTGACGATCTTGACCCTTGACATTCCTGACTTTAGTATATCCGATTCCCCGCAAAAGTCAAGCGCTGTGCAGAAAGTTTACAGAGCGGGCCTTGCTACAGAGGGCAGGCCCGTCTTCGTACAACCTCTCAGTCTCACTTCGTTCGACAGCTCCCCTAGTAGGGGAGCCTCTGGCGAAACCGTTCACTTTACGGGGACTGCCAAAGCCTCCCCTCGCTAGGGGAGGTGGCATCGCGTCAGCGATGACGGAGAGGTTGGATTACAGACAGCTCCACCCCGCCTGAGAGGGCTCACCCCCCCGGCACAAGCAGTCTTTGCGCCTCGTCGAGGCGGGCGGTGGTGTCGGGGAGGTCGTTGGCGGCCAGCATCTGGCCGGGCGAGACGTGGTAGCGCCGGGCGATGGCGAACAGCTCCTCCCCCGGCTGGGCGTAGCAGATGCGGAGCGACACCTCCGGGTCGGCGGGGGCGAGGGGGTCGCCCAGCTCCACCGCCCCCACGAGAGAGGCCGTCTGCCGCGCCAGCACCGCGCCCTCGGCCCGGACGGTGAGGGACACATCCAGCGCGCCGCCTGCGCTGGCGCATTGCAGGTCCTGAACGCTCAGCCAGCACTCGGGGTAGGCGTCGGTGTCGGGCGGCAGGTCGGCGGAGAGGGGCAGGGCGTAGTCCAGCGCCTTTTCGTAGCACTCCATCTCCCCGAGGGTGTTTTCCGCAAAGGCCGACACCACGGCCCGGGCCGTCAGGACGGCTCTCCCCTCCTGCCGCGTCAGGCTCACCGGCCCGAAGGACGCGAAGCAGGCTAAAATATGCGCTCCTACGTCGGGCAGAGGGCCGGAACCCCGCAGCACCGTCGTCTCGTCCAGCGCGCAGAGCAGCGACTCGGTGGCGAGGGTCTGGGGCGTGAGGGTCGTCTCGAAGCGGGTGGAGAAGGCATCGGCCACGCATTGGAGCTGGTAGGGACGCCAGCCGCTCAGCCGCAGCATCGCCGTGGCCGTGAGGGTGGTGGAAGCCGCGCCGTCCTCGGTGGTCTCCCCTTCCGCCGCCGCAAAGCCCACCGGCTCCAGCACGCAGAGGCAGCGGCAGTCCTCGCTGAGGCCGTCGGCATCCAATATCTGGTTGAAGGGCAGGTCGGCGGTCTGGCTGCGGAGGGCGGCGTCCCCTTCGGCCCGCCATCCGCAGAGGACGTGCAAGACCCCCTTCGCCACGGCCTTGCCCTGCATCCGCTTCAGCTCCCGCACCTCGGCGGTGCCGGTGATGTCGAGGATGGCGGCAGGGGGCTTCGGGAAGGTCAGCGCCCCCTCGATGGTCACGAGCTTTTCGAGGGTGGCGGCCCGCCGCACCCCTGCCAGCGTGACCGGCTTCTGCTCGATGCCGCCCTCGCTGAGGGCCGTGATGACCTCGGTGGACAGCTGGGCGTGGACGCTCACCACCAGCCCGTAGGCCCCCCGCACCTCGATGCGGCGGGGGTTGACGGCCCGGCAGTTGAGGTATTCGGTCTGGCCCTCGACGCAGGCTGTCCACGCCGTGGCGGCGAAAGAGGGCAGCTCGAGGGCCTTGGTGAAGGGCAGCTTCTGCTCGGTCTGGCACAGCCCCGCCCCCTCTTCGCCCTGATAATACACGGTACAGCGCAAATATCCTTCCAGCGTCAGCCGCCCGGGGGCCAGCTGCTTTTGCAGCACCACCGGCTTTGCGAAGCACTTGACGATGCGCTGCACCGGCGGCAGATAGTCCGAGATCAGTAGTTCGGTCTCGAGGGGCAGCTCCGCCTTGGCGGTGCAGTCCGCACCCGCCGCAGGCAGAACGTCCCGGAACACTTTCAGCTCCATGGTGATGCTCCTTTCCTGTCCTTGCTCTGATGAGAGTGTATGCGGAGTGGGAAGGAGGTATGCCCTGCGCCAGCCCACAGGCGCAAAAAGGCCCCCTCAGAGGGGGGCTCTGAGGGGGCTTTGGGGAGAGCTTATCCGTTCCGACGCCGGGGCATCATCATCTGAGCTCCCAGATCGCCACCACGCCCAGATAGGTCTCGCCGTTCTTGGTAAAGGTGCCGGCAAAGAGATCTACTTTACTGTCCCGGACTCTGTCGTCACGTATACTAGATTTCACAGAGACATAGTACCCCAAATCGCTCTCATAGGTCACGCGGTTCGATACCCCGGTCTCTCCTCCCACACCGAAGTTGCCGCCATTGCCACGGTCTGTATACTTAGCCCAGTAGAGCCTTCTTCCATCCGGGGCTTCCTCTGCTGCAGCTGCTGCGCTGGCCGGAGGCAGCTTCATCACATCGATACACATCCCGTTATTCAGCAGCAACTGGTTTTTTGCCACCCCGTTCATGGCATTCTGCACGGTGGCATTCAGTTCAGGCTTGTCGGAATTCATCATGGTGGTAACATCAAGCTTGCCCACCGCCTCCTCAAGGGCCTTCCGGCTCCTGTCGGTGGTGGTGACCTCGTCATCGTTGAGCCCAAACCAGCGCACGATCTGGCTTTTCTGCCCCGGGGACACCTCCACCAGATTCACGCCGTTGCCCCGGGAGGCGCTGCCGCTGCCGCCCCCAAAGAACCAGTCGTAGAGGTCCTCCAGCGGTGCGCAGGCGGTGAGGGTCACTGCGGTCATCACGCCCGCAAGGGCGAGGGCAAGGAATTTTTTCCGTTTCATGGTCGTATCCTCCTTTTTCTTGGGTGTTTTTGATACTTCCATTATAGCACCCCCCCCCCCCCCCCCTATGCAAGTGCCATTCACGCAGGTTTTGGGGCGATTCGCGCAGAAAAAAGCCCCCGGGGAGGTCGCAACTCCTTGGGGGCTTGGCATTTTGGGGGGGATAGTCTGGGGGAAAGGTTTACAAGGCTGCTGCCTAGGGCAGGCCCGTCTTCGTACAACCTCTCCGTCAGCGCTGACGCGCTGCCACCTCCCCTAGTAGGGGAGGCTTTGGCAGTCCCCGCAAAGTGAACGGTTTC